>VFQP010000702.1_pt1 | contig 56516 bp, 97 predicted proteins | sample 3512351 | NCBI WGS metagenome assembly VFQP01 (sample SAMN10412372, study PRJNA504923) | tailings metagenome | isolation source: Relicate 1 Philex TSF1 revegetated site | place: Philippines: Tuba, Benguet | collected 2017-08-29 | reverse complement strand
GCTGCTGCTGCATCTCAAGAGGCATGCACATGGATATCCCAAGTACCCAACATACCCACCATTGTACTTGGTGAGGTGTTTACACAGCACGAGCTTGTAGAGGCACATGGAATTGCATGGGCTGCGCTGCTGGGTGAGACATCATCACGTGGAGGTGTGTAGTGGTGTGTGTAGTGGTGTGTGGTGGTGTGCATGAATGTGTGTATGAATGTGTGTATGAATGTGTGTATGAATGTGTGCATGGGCTGCAGTGTGGGTAGTGTGTGTTGTTCCTTTCTTCATACATATGTGTTGTACACATATATCCTCCATATATCTCTTGCACATCTCATGCAAACTGCATAGGGCTTGGTGGTGTTGTTGCCAATGCACTTGAAGGGGATGGGGCAAGTGATCCTGTAAAGGTATGCATTATTGGTGTGTGTGTATTGACAAATGTATGCACCAATGCACACAACACACGCATTGTAGACCACCTGTGTGCACATGAAATAGCCACACCACACTGAGGTTCTTGTCACACAACCTCACACAGTTGGCACATGCCCGGCGAGTGTTGTCATTGGGAGTGGATGTGGCCCATGCTGCAGGACCACAAGTGATGCTCTGGAGTACAGAGGACGTGCGGCAGCTCACACAGGTGGCACAGCATGTACGCCGTGTGCAAGAAGCAGCCGAAGGAGTTGATGAGCAAGGACGTGGTGGGGAAAAGCAGCGTCATTTGCAAGGGGTGTGTTTGCGGTTGATACGCGACATATCTGCGGGGAAAGAAAAAAGGGGATGCAAAGCAGAGTAATTGATATTTTCACTGTTTTGTTATATTGATACACAACCGTGGTAATTATATCACTACACGCAACTACAAACACAAACCTTTCTCCAACCTTCTTATGGGATTCTATAGATCGTGATTCCATAATTGCAAGCTCCTGTCAAGCTACCCCCCACCCCCAACACATCACACATCATTTATACATCATGGAAACCGTGCACCCGCATCGTGCACCCGCCCCCTCACCCACAACAGAAACGATGCAAGTCGCGGTGCGTGTACGCCCCCTCTCGCCCAACGAACAAGCACGAGGCGATGCAGTTGCCATACAAACCCCCAACGACACAACATTGACATTGGCAAGCACCGCTGCGTCACAGCAACAGCGTACTTTTGCATTTGATCGTGTATTTGACAGCACCACCAGCAACGATGACGTCTATCGGGGAGCAGTACAGCATTTGGTGCACTCTGCCATGCACGGTTTCAATGCCTGCGTGTTTGCCTATGGCCAAACAGCAAGTGGCAAGACCCACACCATCAAGGCGGTCACCCAAGCAGCAGCTGCCGATATCTTTGCCCACGTGGCTGCCTCTCCAGATCGCGAGTGGCTCATTCGCGCCTCTGCGATTGAGATTTACAACGAGGAGGCACGAGATATGCTGCGGGATGAGGGGGGGCAGGAACCTCTCAAGCCACGCCCCGATAAAAAGCGGGGGACGGTGTTTGAGGGGCTGCATGATGAAGGGGTACACAGCGCACAGCATCTATTGAGACTGCTCAAGGGTGTATACTTTCGGCGACAGGTTTGTGTTGGGAATGTGTGGTTGGGTGGTGCACCACTTGTTGTACACCTACCCACCACCCATCACCACAGGTTAGGGAAACAAAGATGAACGAATGCAGTTCTCGATCACACTTGGTGGTGCGCCTACACATTGAAAGCAGACCAGTAGACCCCAGCAGCACAGGTTTGTGTACGTGTGTACATAGACAGGCATACACAGACTGTATTATCAACAAACATACCCACCACGTATCAATACCATGTTTGTGTACACTTACACAACCAGTCACACACCTTCTCACAGACACCAGCACTCCAACAGCAGCGTCCACACCCACCAATTACGACCTCATCCCGGCATCCCATGATGTACGTCCTGTACTGGTGGCAGTGTTGGACTTTGTAGACCTGGCAGGTGCTGAGCAAGTGGGGAAGGAAGCTTCAAGGGAAGGTGCAGGTGACCGTCAGCGTCATGTAGAGGTATTGTTGCGGTGTATGGGTGGGGTGGGTATATGGGTGGGTATAGGGTGGGGTGGGTATGTATACCAGCTAAGAGTATGCTGTGACAATCAAAGGCCCCCCATGTATTGGGTGTACATGTCAAGTGGGGTGTATGTTGTGTGTGTGCGTTTGACAGCAACAGCGCATGTCTGGAGGCCTGAATGTGTTGTGTTTCCATAGTGCTCGTGTGTATACATACAGGGTGTGCGAATCAACACCAGCTTGCATGTATTGGGCAAAGTGGTGCGAGCACTGGGTGAAAAAGAGGTATGCATTGCAATCAACATGTGTATCTGAACATGTTTATGTGAACATGTGTATATGAACATGTTTATGTGAACATGTGTATATGAACATGTTTATGTGAACATGTTGAACTGATACACACACAGAGTCACATACCATATCGTGAAAGCAAGCTGACACGTCTGTTGCAATTGTCACTGGGTGGGAATGCACGTACCACCATGATATGCACACTCAGCCCATCAGCAGGTATGGCACATGTACATGCATACATGTACACACGCATGGCATACACACTATACACAAAAGCACATCAGCAGCACATCAGCCGTACATCAGCCGTACATCAGCAGTACACCACAAGCAGCACATTTATACTTATATTATGCAGCACATTTATTCTTATATTATACAGCACATCCGCAGTACACCACCAACACACAAGCAGTACACCACCAACACACAAGCAGTACACCACCAACACACAAGCAGTACAAAACCACCATGATTCCCACACCCCTCACCCGTCCCATCATATACCACCCACAGTACACCTCCATGAGAGTGCAAGTGCCCTCCACTTTGCCTCAGCAGCCACTCGGGTCATACAGCAGCCCCAGGTGAATGAAATACAAGGGGAGGGGGCACAATTGAAGCGGCTGCAGAGTGAAATCAAGGCACTGAGGCAACAGCTGGTGTGTGAGTGTTGTGTAGTATGTGGATGGGAGTGTGTTGGTGAGGGTGTGATTTTGTGAGTGTGATTTTGTGAGTGTGTATTCTTGGGGGTGTGTTGCTGGGGTATCCATGGAGTGTAAACTAGAGTGTATAGCACGTGTTGTTGGAATGTGGATGGTGGCAGCATACAAGATGCATGGTCACACGTACATATGTGTCTGCATACAACCATCAACACATCCAACACAATGCAACACAATCCACACAATGCAACAAAATACACACAGGAATCCGCCCACATGCTACAAGAAAATGCACAACTCAACCAACAGCTCAAAGCCAAGGAGGAGCAAATACGCCTCACTGCCACACACGCAGAGGTAGCTACCAGGAAACTACGTACCCTGGAGCGACTGATCCTGCGTGGCAATCCCAGTGGGGGGAACAAGGTGTGTTGTGTGTGGGTTGTTTTCCTGTAGGTGTGTTTTGGGGTGTGGGTGGGTTTTGGTGTGTCATTGGTGGGCGTTTGTAGTGCATGTGTTGAGAAATCATTGTTTACATATATATGTTGTGGTTGGTAATGCAGATACACCTTAAAAAAACGCATATCACATAGGTGCGTGCATCATGGAGCCCAGCCCTCCCCACTGACACCCCACCCAAGGGGGGTCCACGCAGCATCATGTCCAGCAATGGAGCAGGGACCCGGGGTCCCTCATTGAGTGCATCATGGAACCCTGTGCGCAGTGGTATGGGAGGGCCTGGTCAACGCCTCCCTGGGCAAGCACAGGTGTGTGGTGTGGGTGTGGGTGTGGGTGTTATATACATGTCCATTGTTACTCATACACACCACCAACAAAAAGCCATTGTACTGTACCCTTTCTCCACACTACACCCCACCACCCTCAACAACCACCAGGGCACCACCAAACCCACTGACCACCTCTTCCTCGACCTCCTCAAGCCCACCGCCCCACCCAAACCACCCACCAGCGCATCCACCATCCTCGCCCGCCGCACCCCCACTCCCCCCGCGGAACCCTCCACCCCCGCCACCCCGGCCACCCCGCCCCCCCCCTCTCATCTACCCCCCCCTCAGGCAGCAGACGCTGCTGCTACACAGGAGGCCCTCGAAGCACTCAGGGCACAGGTGACATGCATACAATTAGGCAGTCAGCCCACCACAGGGGAGGGGCTGGAGGACACCATTGCACGATTGCAGGAGAAGTTAAAGGGGTTGCTGGGGACACGTGCGGTGGGGTTGGTGCAGGAGACACAGAAGCAGCAGCAGGTGGCTGCTGTGCAGGCGGAATTGCGACGATTGCAAGAAGAACACGAGGTTGGTGGTGGGTGTATGGTGGTGGATTGTGTGTGTGTATACACGTGCAAAAAAGATGTACATGCTACAGATAGTACATGTCACAGCTGTGTCACTGCACACACACAATACCATGCACCTTATCAACACAGGTACAAGTAGCAGCACAAGTAGCCCTCGACAGCCTCGAGCAAAAACTCCACAGCATACGCACATCCCAAGATGGCGATGATGAGGATGTTGACGCGGCAGGGGACGCAGATGCCGACCCCTCCCAGTGGTTGCAGGGGAGCCCCATGTTGACCCCGTCCAGTTCAGTGGCGGCAACACCACCAGTGGGGATGGTGGGGTTGGGGGATATGGCTGTGGATATGGGTGGGAATGGGGGTGGGAATGGGGGTGGGGTGGGTAAGGAGGAGAGCCCTCATTCTTCACTCCCCAACATGGATAGGTAGGAGGGTGGGTTGGGATGGGTGTTGGTGTGTGTGAGGGATTTAATGGAGTTGTTGATGTTTGTTTGACCAACATATACAGTCATGACACACCGATTTTCCTACTCACATTGTTCCCCACGCACACACACTCACCTATTCTCTTTATTCCTCCCCTATTCTCTTTTTTCCTCCCCCCCCTCCTACTCACAGTCCTGTATGTGACCCCTCCACTATCAATGGCAAGCGTTCCCCCATGGGTAGCTTTTTACGTATCACACCTGGTACTGGGGGTGTGCAGGGGGAAAATACCACCCCATTCATGAGGAGCTACAGTGACAGGCCCACTGGTACACCACATACAGACGCCATGACAAGCTGGTATGTTTCTGAGGGTGGGGAGATGGGCATGTGTTTTGTGGGTGTGAACAAGTGTACATAACAGTACACATCAACATACATACATTCCTATATACACACATCCATGCACACCTACACACATTGTTTTAGCACACCACTTGTTTTACATGCACACACCTCATCACGCACCTCATCACACACAGGTATAAAAATAAGCTAAGGGCAATCAAGGAGGCATTCAAGGAGAGCACTGAACGTGATATAGGGGCCCTGCGAGGGGCCCTTGAGCAGTACAAGGTGCATGTGGAGCGACTGGACTGTCAGAAACAACTACTGCTGAAACAGGTGTGTGTATTTGTGTGGGGGGTGGGGTGGGAGGGAGGGTGGGTGGGAGGGTGGGTGGGAGGGCGAGAGAGAGAGAGAGAAAGAGTGCGCGTGTGTATATATATATGGATGTATTTGTGAATATATCTGGATATATGTGAATGTGTGTGAATGTATACATGTATGTATAATATACACGCACACAGGTACTTCACCTTGAGGTTAAATTAGAGGAACGACAAAAGGCATACGATGACCTTGCCCTACAACTCCTAGCAGCAAAAAAAGCACTTGCCGAACAGCAACCACCATGTGCAGGAGAGGGACCCCCAGGGGCCCCTCCCGCACCACCACTTGCGGTGCCCGCCCTCTCTTCCCCCATGCCGAGTCCCATGCGTGGTGGGGAGGTGAGCAGCTCTACAGCACATACAGATTGGGCATCGGCACCTTCAGTGGAGGTGTGGTTTGTGGGTGGGTGGGTACATATGAATGTGTACATGGTTCTGTCCATGCTTTTCTACGTGCTTGTGTACATGCTTGTGTACATGGTAACCCCACTCCCCCCCCACGTTACCTCACAGACATTGCTCTTCAAGATTGTTGCGTTGTGGGATGCCCTATACGTCCCCCTCATACACCGTTCCCGCTTTTACCTGGCATTTCGAGGGCGTGAATTATTCTACTTTGAGGCAGAGCACAGAAGGCTGAGTCACCTCAAGGGACAGCTCCTGCCAGGGGAAGAGGAATCACCTTTTACGAATAAGCAGGCAAAGAAAAAGTTGGAATCTGCACAGCGAAGACTCGAGGTATTTTGTGTGGGGTATTGGGTGGTGGGGTGGGGTTTTTCTGTCTGGTGGTTTGTTGGTGGGTGGGAATGGTGGGTGGTGTGGGATATTGATGTGTGTGGTCGCAGGTGAGAGGTGTGATGCTGTGTATAGTGTGTACAGATGTGTATGGGGGGGGGCGGGGGGTAACACATGCATACACATGCACATGCAGCATGAGTTTACACACACAAACAAATACACACAGTGGGAGCGCAAGTGGCTCATGCACCAGCTCAAGTATGAGTTTAGTGAAGAGGAACGGGAAGACCTGTTTCTCACTTGGAATATACATAGGGAATCAAAGGAACGTAAGGGGCAACTCCTACGCAAGGTGCGCTGGTTGTGTGGTTGTGTGGTTGTTTGTGCGGATATGCGTTGGTATGTGTTTGTGTATATTGGTAATGTGCTGGTATGTGGTTGTATATGCTGACTTGGTTTGTAAAGGTAGATATCTACATATGTTTGTGCACAGCAAACAGGCTCAACATAAAACCATACACTTCCCCCCCCCCCGCATCCACCCACCCACATTACATCACAGGTGTGGCGCTTCACAGACACACTTGATCATGATATGATGCAAAGTAGCAGTCAGCTGGTTATGCGCCTCAATGGCAGTGATGCTGCAGAGGGCATGTTTGACCTGGTGTTTGGGAAAACAGAGGGTGCGTTGAGGGTGGTGGGGTTGTGGGTTTGTGATATATACATAGAGTGCGCTGCAACAATCACGTGTATGAAGAACATATACATGATGTACACCAAGAGCATATACATGATGTACATCAAGAGCACACACACGTACCTGATGATGATGATGATGATAATGAGGTACATTATACCCACAAAAACACAAAGGTGACACATGGGTCAAGTCATTGGCACACACATCGGGGGCATTGGTGGCACCACTGCTGCAGCGTTTCAAGGGGACACCGGGGCGACAAAGCGTGCAGCGCAAATCAACTACAGGTGGTGGGCTGCTGAGGCAGCTGACACCGCGGCGTCACTCGATATCTGCGTTTGCAGGGTGGAACAAGGAGGGGGAGGGAACACCAACCACACAAACGAGCACGCCCCGATAGTGGCCCCACACTTTTTTTTCATCACCTGATTATTTCCCTGATTAACTGCGTTATTGCCTGCAACGTGACCATCCCGTGTAATTGCGACCACAAGAAGAAACTATACGCAACTCTGGTGGGAACTCATTGAAAATCACCTGCAGTTTGCTTGGCTAGATACGAGACCCTTGTCAGCTTTGTTGTTACATGTACCAGAACGTGACTATGTGATATGGTTGTTTTACTGCACGTTGAAGCAAGAAAACAGATTAGATGTTTGTACATGATCCTTTGTGTGACTAGCTTGCTGCTTGCTTTGATCCAATGAACAAAAGCCCCAAATACACGGTAGGGTCTTCAAGGGGTTTGTGTTCTAACGTGCAGATGCAGTGAGTGTGCGACATCAAATGGTGTCCAGATGTTTGAATGCTCAACACCCCCTCGCGCTCACCAGGCGGTGCCCACAGCAGACACTGCCAAGGCCTCTGACAGCGAGTCCTGGGATGATGTCAAGGAACGCGAGGTCATTCGCAAACTCAACAGACACATCTTGTTCAAGTTTTGTGTACTGACGGTGCTCAACTACCTTGATCGCACCAACTTGGCGTTTGCTGCCCCACGCATGAACAAAGACCTGCAATTCACAGGTATGATGTGAGGGTGTTTGTTTGGTGGCTGTGTGCTGGCACACTATTTCCCGACCCATCACTCATCATGTACACCACACATCATCATGTGCATCCCCACACATCATGTACACCATCCACTCATTTCTCACTTGGCCATCACAGAAGCAATATATGCCAATGGCGCATCCATATTCTTCGTGGGCTATTCCCTCTTCCAAGTCCCAAGCAACCTCATTCTCTTGCGTCTTGGTGGGCGTGTGTGGCTGTCAGTGATGCTGGTGGCATGGGGCCTCGCAGCAACAGCGTTTGCGGGCATGCAGCGCCCTGTGGAGTTTTACGTGTTGAGGTTTTTGTTGGGTCTGGCAGAGTGTGGGACGTTTCCTGGCATGTGGTATCATCTGTCGTTGTTTTATGACTCTGCACACATGGGTATGTGCATGTGTGTGTGGTGTCAATCAATGATGATGATGATGATGTGTTGTTTCATGTATGCCAATGAGGATGTGTTGTTTGGTGTATGCCAATGAGGATGTGCTGTTTCATGTATCCCAACGGTGATGTGTTGCATCAAATGTACAGGTGTTGCATATTGCATTTCAAATATACCTCAAAAATACCTCCAATATACACAGGTGTAGCATATGGGACCATAGTAGCAGCAGTGGTGATGTCACAAGTATTGGGGGGACCAATTGCTGCAGGTATGATGTTTGGTGTGTGTGTGTTTTGTGAGGGTATGTGTGGTGTGAGGGTATGTGTGTGGTGTGAGGGTATGTGTATTGTAAGTGGGTACGTGTTTTGCTCAACCCTCCTCCACCTCTTCCTCCTCCACCTCTTAATCATCATCCCATGCATCACCCCAGTGCTGTTGTCGATGGACGGCATGTTGGGTATTGCAGGATGGCGATGGTTGTTTATCATGGAGGGTGTGCCTACTGTGTTGTTTGGTGTGTACATGTACTACACACTCGCTGATGCACCTGACAGTGATGGGCTACTGAGTCTAGAGGAACAGGGGTGGCTGCTGCAACGGTGGGTGGGGGGGTGGGGGTGGGGGGTGGGGTGCATGTAATATACACACATATATTATATAGTTGACTCCACCTGTAGTACACACACATGTATTCACACACATGCATACACACACCTGTATTCACACACATGCATACACACGCACATATATTCACATGCACACATGTCTCCTCTTAAAGATAATGAAAATAGTATATGAAATAAAAACACATGCAGGTTGCAAGCAGACAAGGGTCCAGGTGGTGTTGGTGCACAAGCAGCACGTAGCTCATGGGAGGGTGCAGGCAATTGGCGAACATGGTATTGTGCATTCATCAGCTTTCAAAATGCTATTGCAAAGTACGTAGTGATGGTCCCACATGATGGTGATGACGATGGTGGTGGTGGTTGATCAATGCAGATTTGTATCACATCAACAAGAGCACACATGGGCTTGTTGCCACCATGGTGTATAATCAAACACAGGATGGTACACTACACACCGCATTATGCATCATACATAGTACACCATGTCCCCGGGCATCACATCCCCACCCATCCCCTCACATCCCCTGACACATCCCTTCACACACAAACCCCACCACCCTTTCACAGATATGCCATCCTCTACTGGACCCCCCTCATCATCTATGAACTCCTGGGTGACTCCTTTGATGATAGACAACGTGCATGGGTTGTTGCACTACTCACTGGCATCCCATTCAGCATCGCAGCAGGGGCCACCATGGTGGTTGGCAAACACAGCAAAAAAACAGGCGAGCTGCAGCGACACGTGTGGATACCCATGACAGTGGCAGGGGTGGCGTTGTTTGGCTTGAGCTGTGTGCTCACCACATTGCCGCTGCTGGCATTCGTACTGTTGGTGCCGAGTACGCTGCTGTGGAGCAATGAGGGGGTGTTTATGTCATGGCCACGCACGTTTTTGCATGGTGCAGCAGCAGCAACGGGGGTGGCGTTGATCAATTCTGTGGGCAACTGTGGGGGGATGGTGGGGCCGTATGTGTTGGGTATGTCCGGGGGATGGTACATCTTTGTGGTCAACTGGTGTATATATTGCTCTCAAAACATGCACCTGAGAATACATGTGCATTTGTCACCACAGGGATGGGTGGTTTTGAGCAGGGCATGTTGATCCTCGCGGTTATAGTGCTTTTCAATGCACTCCTTGCCGCCATGTTTCCCTTACCTGTAGCCCCAATAGCAGGAGATAGTAATACTGCTGGGACGCATGCAATAACAAGGACAGTACACAAGCTGCATCACCCTAGTGGGCAAGTGCTGGGCGCTGTGGTGCGTGGCCAACCGTGAACAGCAGGGTGCCAGATTTTTTTTTTAAACATGCCCCCCCCCCCACTAATTCCCCACCCAACATTTCTTGTAATTATACTCCACGCCCACGTTTGTGACGGCAGCACGCACCCAACGGCAGGCATACCATCGAGGCATTCAACAACCCCGTTACAGAACCACAAGGGATCCATTGCCTGTGCTCTTAACATCCATTCATCCCTCCTAAATCCATTACATTCATTATATAGCGGATTGGTACAACCACAAAGCACCAAACTACATCCCTCTCACATTTCCTGCGCCTTTGTGCGCTGTGCACCGTGCCTGGCCACGCTTGGTCGCTCCACATCACCATAGTATCACCATGAATAATCTTGCAGCTTTGATGGACGCACAGACGCGACACTAGGACACAACCCCAGCTGGACACACACCATGGACAGCCAACCTGCTGTGCGGCTCAGCAGCGAAGACAAAGAGGATGTGGATCATCAATTACCATCGACAACATCACATTCACGGGAAGTGTCGGGGGCAGCTACAGGGAGAACTGTGCATTCATCGCATGATGTTGAAGAAGACGATGCCACTGTCTGCGAGCATGACCCTGCTGGACGGTTTTCTCGATATGATACCGAAGTTGGGCATGGAAGGTACCCATGATGGGAGCTGGGGGGAGCTGGGGTGGCCCATCTTGAACAGCACCCATGATGGAACCCTCACAATACCCCCAACAGGTTTAAAACAGTGTACAAAGCATATGATGAAAAACAGGGCATTGATGTGGCGTGGTCAAAGATCAATGCAGCAGACAACCACTTGACGGACGACCAGGCACAATCCATCGTCGCCGAAATGTCCAAGGGCTTGGGAATCGACCACCCAAACATCATCCGTTGCTACTTGTGTTACCAAGACCATGGCACCATCAACTTGATTACGGAATATTTCACGTCGGGCAACTTGCGTGACTATCGACAAAGACACAAGCACTTGGGCACCCGTGCTGTCAAGAAATGGGCGCGCCAGATCCTGCTGGGATTGGCGTACCTGCACTCACGACAACCAGCCATGGTGCATGGTGATTTGCGGTGTGACAAGCTCTATGTCAACGGACACACAGGGGAGATCAAGATTGGCGATTTAGGGTTGGCCACGCTGCTTTCGCGCCGCTACCCTGACGTGGTGATCGGCGGTGGGATGTCGTCCCAGGCACCAACAACAACAACCCCCAATGGTGCTGCCAATGGCGTGGTGGTGCAGCACCCAGCTACAGAGCTCTCGGTGCCCAGTGATGTCTTTTGCTTTGGATTGGTGATGCTCGAGTTGATGAGCTTGCGCAAGTTGGATGCTGGGCATTGTGGCAACCACAAGGTATACTACTATGCCTTATATAGCACATCATAATTACACCATTATCCCTCACAATGACAACAACACTTTGCAGGAAATCCTTGCGAGTATTGAGGATGAAGCAGCACAGGCCTTCATCGCTGCATGCCTGGGCCCCGATGATGCACGCCCCACAGCACAACAGCTCTTGGAGGATCCGTTTCTCAAGGCCAAATCCACCACTGCAGATCTTGCTGGGAGTGCCACCAACCTCGCCGCAGCAGCCAATGTGGCGTCGAATGATGGAGCAACAACGACGATGATGATGGAATCATCGGATACCCTGCCACGCGCTGTAGATGATTTGGATGGCAGTGTCAGCTGTGAAGTGGGCATGGTTCGTGGGGAGGATTATACGTTTCACTTTTCAGGGACCATCACCGATGGGGTGCTGTCGTTTCGGCTGCACATGCAATATGAGGGGGATGAGGGGGATGAGCGGGGCGCGGTCGAGGTGGGCAAGCGCACCATCAACTTTTTGTACGACCCTGAAGTGGATACGCCAGACAAGATTGCAGAAGAGATTAGTGGCGAGTTTAATTTGTCATCCACAGACCGCGATATTTGTGCTGCTGCGCTGTCTGAATGGCTGGCGAAAAACTCCCAACCTGATTGATTACGAATGATGTTGTTATGATATGGTGGGCATGATTGTGGCATGATTGTGGCCATGATTGATCCCCGCATGGAGGGGTTTGTACTGCTGTAGTGTGGTGTAATACACCACTTTTGTGTTTATTCTGTGTTGTGAAATACAGGCACACATTTCATTAGCATAATATTTGCAGATTCATCATCATTCCCCCACAAACCCCTCTACTTATGAAGCTCCATCAACGACCATCACACCTCCCATCACATCTGCTACAACGACCTGGTGATGGGAGCAGAGTGTGTCTTCTTGCACCAAGGATGTTGCGCGCTATGCGTGTAAAAGGAGGTGCGCGTGCATTTTGGGCTAGGGAACGACGCAATGCGTCGTTTGTTTGAGTTGCACTTATCGTCTTGATGGATGTTTGGTTGTCCCCTCCCCAGGGCGTAGCACTGCACTTGCAGCTGCGCATGAAGATGGCAAATCAGTATTGCTGGAATGTGATGGTATGGGTTTTGGGGCTCTGGCTAGCATCCACATCACGATCACGACAATGTCATACATGATCAACAACCAGGTGTCCTGGTAGACATGCACATTGCGGGGCACATGGAATCATTCAACAGAGCATTCTCGGTATGCAAGTTCTAGGGTGGGTGTACCCTATGTACTTGGTCAGTGCACCCCACCTACACCTACACCCAACAACAGGAGCTTGGGTATGACTGTGTACGGTGGACAAATGCAATCTACCACGACTTGTTGCGTACTGGGGATGGTACAGGTATAGGGATGATCTCCAGCTACTTTGGGCAGGTATGGTTGGTGCATTGCAATGTGTGTAGTGTGTTTTGTCATGTTAATGTGTACATGGCGGAATATGCTTGTTATGTGTATGAACAACAAGCATTCTCTCGCGCAGGTTGGTTGGCCATTGATGTTGCCCACTGATGAGCGACAGCAGTTTGCAGAGCAGGTGTACAATCTGAAATGCAAGCATCTGCGTGCACTCGTGGATGATCGTGCACTGGTGTTGAGACAAGGTTTGTTGCTGCCATGTTTACACCACACATGCACACCACATGTACATCACATGCATACCACATGCACACCGCAGGTGTTACAACTTTTCTGAACGATGTCCTTGCAGATGCTGCTGCTGTGGGCATCATCACAGAGACCAACTCCACCCCCGACACCCACGTCATTGATGCTGTGCTGGAACTGCTGGGTGACGACATCGCATCTCATGTACGCGTGTTTCCTACCCATTCCACACAACCGCCATCGTCATCGGATGATGAGGTGGATGACTGGGGTGATGTGGATGAGGTGGGTGTTGTGGGGGGGACGACCTTGGAGCAGGCTGTACAGCAGGCACAAGCCAAGGTAAGTGTGCGTTTTTTGAAGGAGGTGTGTGTGTGCTGAAAGCAAGGAAGTGGGTTTTGTGGTGGTATGCACATGTGTGCATGCACTACAGCAAACTCCATCATTGTTTATTTAAAAGACATCAGGGTATGGCGTGTTACCAACTCGCCCCTTTTCAAAAACAGGCAAAAGCACGTGATGCGGCAGTGTTTGCCAAAGCCACACGAAGCAGCAGTGGCAACATGATGATGGGTGTGGCCCCCCATTTGTTGGCAGGGGAGGCTCGTGCCCGTGATTCATTGCTCTCTGCAGGGTTTATATCAGCAGCCAACCTCACCATGGGTAGATCCTCTGCAATGTGTGCAGTGCTCGCTGCATCCCACCGCACCATGGAGGTGTGGGGAGCTTTTTATGGTGGTTGTCATGTACACCCACAATGGTGACGTCTGCACACGGTGTTCACCTCAACCCACACCCCATCTCAACACACAGGCTGCCAAGGGTGCGGGTGCGCTGTCTGTTGCAGTGCCTCCTAGCCTGTCTGCCCGGGGTCGATTTGCAGCAGCGGATGTGAGTTTTGATGGATTTGGCCCTGGTGGTGGTGCTGCATGGCCACGTATCAAAAACATGCTGGCCAAACGCAGTGTGCCTGTTGTGACGCAGCAGCATCCTGAGCTCTAGGTGTGTAGGTGTACATTGTGTTGTACAATATAGCATGGGCGTGTGTACATCAAGAGGCGACCTCGCAGCCTATCCACTTGCAATGTTGTTTGATTTTTGCTTGCCAATGTAACATACTAGGTTTGTATCATCAAAGCACTCAATTCATCGCCAGCAACATGCGTGTACTGGCACTGTGCACGCCGTCTGTGCTACACCGACGTGTTGCGCACAAGCAACATGTGGTTCGATGCGAAGCGAGCCCCAACGACGCGCGTGGTCATGGCAAACAAACGAGAAAACAAAAGGATCAGGGATTGAGTGGTTTGGGGGACGTGCTTGGGCCCATTGGTCTGACAATTGGTCAAGTGGATACCAAGGCATGCATTGTGGGTGGACGGGTGGGAGTGTGTGTGTAAGGTGTTTACCGTTTCTCCCTCCATCGCAGGTGGCTGATGCACAACCCGATGCCAAGCCCACCATTGAACGGCTAGTGGAGTCGGCAGGTGTCAGCATGGGGCCTATTGCGCTCACGTTTGGCAGCGATGAACGCAATGGAGATGACGCATCCACCAGTGGTACGTGTGTGATGGGGTTGCATGTGCAATGAGAGTGTGGCTGTGTGTAGTGCTGTAGATGTGTATGTCTACGCAGGGTTATTCTACACTGTTCACGTGCTCTATACTGCACATGGTCTCTGTACAGCACATATTCTCTGCACGTGCACACCCAGGCAATGATGATGGGCTCCCCAGCTTGCAGCGTCCCAAGAGCATTGCCAGCATGAGCACAGAGGAGTGGCGTGCTACCTATGAACGTGATGGCTGTGTGGACTTGTGGGTGGAGGAGGAATTCAACAGTGGCTCACGACTCGTGGTAGGTGATAGTGATGTTTTTGATGGTGTGCAATGATGGTAGTGTGCAAAACGGCATGCCTTTGCATCATGCAAAATCACCTTACAACATCCCTGCACATGCTGCTTACTAATTTTGCAATTTTGCAATTACTTTATGTTGCATAATAATGAGTAGTAGAATAATAATGAGTGCACTTTCCACACCACAGGGTGGGAGGTCTGTGCACCAGGGTCGTTTGTATGGGCTTCAGACAGGAGAGGGCCCCTCCACAGGAGATGCTGCAGTACACACAGTCAAGATATTCAATCATTATGCTGATCAGGTGGTGGAGGTGGAGGTGCCTGAGGACAGGTAGGAGAGGGTGGGGGTGGTGGGTGGTGGAGATGTGTGCAGCGAGATGATGTATTTGCATTATATTGGCACTCCATGTGTTGCTTATGTTGCATCGTATTTGTCGTGTAGTTGTACATCCACATGCTTCTTACATACAGTGGTATTCAATGTGTTTGGTTTCTCGTATGTACATGTGTGTGTTCGTGTGTGTGTGTGTTGGTATGTGTTGGTGTATGTATGTGTGTGTGCATTGCTATACAATCATCATGCAGTTCATATCATGTACCAATAAACAATAACAAATACACACACCATGCTCAAAGGTATGTGCTGTGGGAGGCAGAAGACAAGGGTCTTGAGTTGCCCTATGCCTGCCGCATGGGGTGCTGCACAGCATGTGCCGTCAAGGTTGTGGAGGGAGAAGTGTATCAGCCACAGGTGTGATGTGTGGAGTGAGTGTGTGTATATATATATATAGTGAGTATATAGATGGTGAGTGTATATAGTGATATACTATGCATCCTAATGGTGGTATGGTGATACACTAGTATATCCTAGTAGCAGTATAGTGGTTGTGCTTGACACACATGATGGGTGATACAGGTGATAGGTGATACAATTGTATTCTCATGGACATAATAAAAACCACCACCATTTGTTCCAATCAACAAACACAACAAACACAATTCACTGTGATCCACCACTGCTGTGTGTGTGTCTAGGCATTGGGCATTAGTGAGGAGCTGAAACAGCAGGGATATGCCCTCATGTGTGTAGGGTATCCACGGTCAGACTGTGTGCTGCAGACAGTGGAGGAGGATGAGGTGTATGATTTGCAGGTATGCTGTGTTGCTGTGAGTACAACAACAAACATGCCGTGCGCACCTGCTGCACACCTGTTGCACGCCTGTTGCACGCCTGTTGCACGCCTGTTGCACACCTGTTCCACCACCACCAACAACCAGTTTGGGCGCTTTTTCGAGATGTATGCAACAGACCCGAATGCGGCCAGTATTGAGCGCGATGACTTTGCACTTGAGTTTGCCAACATGGATGAATAATGTTGTGTAAAAATACAACTTGTTTGTACATGTAGCGCCATCCCCATTGCTGATCTGTGGACCATAAATGTCAAACGTGAGAAAAAGCGGCACTGACAGAGTTGTGACTGATCAATCAACAAGGCCGGGTACATGTTTATTTGTATGAAAAAACATACTTGAATAAAATAAACATAATAAATTGGTGAACACAATCGAGTACTGTTACAGAAGAACAACAGCACATCATGCAGTGCTGCACACCCCAATGCACCAGCCAACGTTCCATGATGGCTGTTGCTAGTGTGACATCTCCCCGTGCCTCCCCCGTGCATGCACCTGCAGTTTTTCGACAGCACAAACTCAAGGCGCACTCTGCTCGTTTGGGTGTTGTTGCAGCACAGCAGCCGATGCTTGCTCCAAGGTACTCTCATTGGTTGTGTTTGGGTGTTGTATGGGTTTGCAAGTGATGCATGGTAGATGTAGTCTTGTTCGTGTATCATTCAGCACCAACAACTGGCTCTTTGTATCCACAGGACTGCAGACATGGCTGGGGATCCTTTTGGTTTGCTGCTCAAGCAGAGGATTGTCTTTCTTGGTGGAGAGGTAGTGGAGTAATTTTGGCTGTGGTGCACTGGTGTAGCAACTGCACACTCATCACAAACATCACAGGTCAACGACTTTAGCGCAGATGCTGTAGTGTCGCAGCTGCTCTTGCTCGATGCCCAAGATCCCACCAAGGTGCGTTGTTTGCAAATTATATGCCAACCCACACGCCAACTCACAGACCAACCCACACACCAATCCACACGCCAACTCACACACCTACCCACACACCAACCCACACGCCAGCCCCCACACTGACCCCCACACCAACTCACCCCCCAGGATATCAAGCTTTTCATCAACTCACCCGGTGGCTCGGTGACTGCAGGCATGGGCATCTACGACGCAATGCAAATGTGCCGTGCCGATGTGCAGACCTACTGCTTTGGCCTTGCTGCATCGATGGGCGCATTTTTGCTGGGAGCAGGCAACAAGGGCAAACGATACAGTATGCCCAATGCACGCATCATGATTCACCAGCCCCTGGGTGGTGCATCTGGCCAGGCTGTTGATATTGAAATTCAGGCACGTGAGATCATGTACCACAAGGCCAACCTCAACCGCATTATGTCATCCTACACGGGGCAGCCCATTGAAAAAGTTGAGGAGGACACGGATCGTGATCGCTACATGTCCCCCATTGAGGCCCGTGAGTATGGGCTGATTGACAACATCATTGGTGGCGATGAGGCAGTGTTCAAGGTGTGTTGGTCACCACAACAACTGTGTGGTGCACATTTCAAGGGGTGATGATATAGGTGACCAACATTATTCAACAACAGGTGACAGGGAGCACACGTAACTTCCCCAAGACCAAGGAAGAGTACATTGCATGGGGTAACGAGGACGACGACGGCAGCCGTGGTGCACGTTTCAAGGGGCCTATCGAACCATATGTCAAGCCATTGGCTTAAAATGTGGTGGTCATTATTATGTAACAACTGTTCAAACAAACTGAAGCACTTTTCACTTCTTCGACCAGACTGTCTGACTTTTTGCAAGTGGGCATCTTCCTGTTGCAGTGGCAGGAATTTGCTCATATTCGAGTGGCATCTATTGAATGTCATATAACGCACAACATAGACAATCCATTATTCCACAATCATCAATACACCTACACATCAACAACGACCAAAGTCCCCCCCCGAGGCATCAGCATTCGTTGACACCAGCGCAACGCCAGTCACCTCCAGACATCCACGCATTCCCAGCATCAACTCCAACATTCCCCGCAGCGTAAAATGGCGACCACATTGCCCACCAAGACTACTGCAATGAAATGCATCTCCAGTCCATCAGCTCAGTGCACCCCAACCAGCTTCATTCAGACACGTCCAGCATGGTCTCATACACCTCGTATGACCCCACCAACCACACGCATGACCTCGGCCATTGCATCGACGACCCTTGGTGCTGCCCACCGGGATGCAGCCTCTGATCGGCATCCAGTGCCCCCGGAGTTGGGTTGGGCACGCGGTCTTGACAGGGAATACACGCTTGGATCATTCCTCGGCGCTGGGTCGTATGGTGTCATCCACACCGCCACAAGAATGACAGATGGCACCACTGTCGCCATCAAGTGCCTCGCCAAGGAACGCCCAAACGCACCACGTGCACGCACCCTCAAGCGCATTGCACGCGAAGCTGCACTGATGGAACGCCTGTCTGGGTGCCCATCGGTGGTACAGCTGGTTGACAAGTTTGAGGAGCCAGACGCTGTGTTTTTGGTCATGGAGATGGCAGCGGGTACAGACCTGTCTGTGCTGTTGCAGGTACGGGTTGGACTGGGTTGGACTGGGTTGGACTGGGGAGTACGGCTACACCCTCTGTGTTACACCCTGCACATCTCCACAGGAACGCACTACACTCCCTGAGCACATGGCGGCCCGTATCGTCTACGAGTGCTTGCATGTGCTTCGTGCTTGCCACAAGGCCCACGTGGTTCATGCAGACATCAAGCCGAACAACCTGCTCGTCGACCTGGAGACCCTCGAGGGGCCCTGTGCGGGTGGATGGGAGGGGCCCTGTGCGCCTGACTGGCCAATGGTCAAGCTGCTGGACTTTGGTTGCTCCCAGGCGTTTGTACCGGGCAAGCCACTTGTGCGCCGCACGGGCACGCCCATCTACATGGCACCCGAGGTGTATCGCAAGTCCTACACGCCTGCAGCCGATGTGTGGAGCTTGGGGGTGATGCTGTTTCAGATCATCACGGGGCAGTTTCCCTTTTGGCCGTCTATGCGCATGTGCTTGGACTCGTCCATCGATGAGGTGTGTTGGTGGTGGTGGTATTTTCAACAGCATGGTGGTGGACAGTACATCATCCCACACGATCATCCCGCAGGTTATGGCATCCATCCTCAACAAGCCTCTGCACGTGGCACACCTGTACGATGCTGGTGCCTCCAGGGAGTGCATTGACCTTGTGATGAGCATGCTGGATCGCGACGTGCGTCGACGCATCACGGTGGACGAAGCATTGCAGCACCCATGGCTTGCCATGCATGCAGCAGGTGCTGCCCAGCGTGAGTGCGAGTGCCCTGCTGACGTACAGGCAGCAAACAACATTGTCACGTTTGCTGGTGCTCCTGCCAAGGTTAAGGCTGTGCAACAATCTGTGGATGATGGGCCCTCCGCACTTGGCATCTGGGCCATGATGCAGGCTGCTGTTTGCGGGCAGCCTTCTGTCATGTGAGATTGTGTATTCTTTTTTATTCTTATGCAGTGTGTTGCTGCTGTATGCTGTATGCTGTATTATTGCAAGCTGCTGTCCGGGACGCTGCTCATTTCTGAGTGGGAGAAGATATAAAATTTACTGATCATGCTGCTATTGAGGAGAAGATAGATTGCTGACCGTGCTGCTATTGAGTGCGCTTTTCAATTTGACAACAACAACAATATTTGTATGCCACAAATTTCAACTGGCTGTGAGTGCCTTATTGCATCATTCTTTCAGCCCACGGGCTGCTGCTGAGACTCGTATTGGTATACACACATGGTATTATTGCCGCATACATTGTTTGTCACGTTGTCTGTCCTGTTGTAACAACATAGCCAACAAAACACCTGATCCACACCCACCACCCACCACCTTGTGTGCACCAGCAGAAAACAAATATAAAAACACAAACCACTGTCTCAACCCTCACAATTTCTTGCATCCACACATCCCACATCTCCCACACATCAACAAGATGGCTGCTACCACCGTTGCCTGCACCGGCGTTGTTGCCAAGGCCAGCATCGTTGCTGTCAACAAGCCCCGCAATGTGCTCAAGGCTGCACCTTGCCCCAAGCGTGAGTGGGCACAGAAGACCGTGAGCAACGGCATCAAAACCCGCCAGATGTTGGTGTGGCAGCCTTTCAACAACAAGTACGCCGACATGCCACTTGATCTGACACCTCGCTGTGGTTGTGACTGGGTTTTTGCACATGCGAATGACTGTGTGTGTTGTATTCTGTATGCTGGTGCTGTTTGTTGTGACGTTGGCGGCGCAGCGTTGGAACGGCCTTGTGTGGCATGCCAGTATGCATCCCGTATCGTTCAGAGCGGGCTCTGTTTCCCGTGCATTTGCCCCTCAACAACCTAGCAACATACTGCGATATTGTTTGGGACGAACATAGGGTACACTAGGGCACGCTGTGCACCACAAACCTGGTTGGCCATTCATGTCCACATGTTACCAAAACCCTCGCACCCCTCCCCCCTGTAGGATGTTTGAGACCTTCTCCTACCTGCCCCCCCTGTCCGATGCCGAGATCGCCCGCCAGGTCGACTACATCACAGGCAATGGCTGGACCCCCTGCTTGGAGTTTGCCGGCCCCGCTGAGGCGTACATGGCCAACACCAACACCACCCGTATGGGTGCCGTGACCGCCAACTACTACGACAACCGCTACTGGACCATGTGGAAGCTGCCCATGTTTGGCTGCAGCGACCCCGGACAGGTCCTCCGCGAGGTGGCAGCATGCCGCAAGTCGTTCCCCGATGCCTACATTCGCATGGTGGCATTCGACTCCATCCGCCAGGTGCAGATTACCGGCTTTTTGGTGCACCGTCCCGCCTCTGCCCGCGACTGGCGCCTGCCCAACCAGCGCCAGGTCTAAGCAGCCTGCTGCCCTCTTTGTGTAGAGCACTGAGTGTGTGTACGTGTGTGTTGGTGGATAGAGCCGCCACCACCCCATGAGAGTGTGCGCTGCTGCGAGTGCGGCTCGCTGTGCAGAGAAGATTATGTGTATGAGGAGCAGTGGTGTTGTGTGATGCACCAGATGTGTGTGTGTGTGTGTGTGCTCGTGGGTGCGCATGCGGATTTTTTCGCTGCTTTGTACTACTCGGGTTGTGCAGTGACACCCCCCGCATTTTGTTGTAACATGCGCACTGCAAAGGGCGATGGTGATTTGACAGTAACAGTGGCACTGGGGGTGTGCCATCATCATTGTTGGAGATGTGCATCACATACCAATTGATTCAGTAGCTAAAGTCATTGTGTACAACAATCTACCGTCGTCATGTACGCGTCGGGGTTTACTTCGGGGATGGCACAGCAGCAGCAGAGGACGATACAAATTGATCTTCCATCCTGTGTTCGTGACGTTGATCGACAGGCAGCGGCAGAAGCAAATACAGATGATGGACCAGCAAGCAGCACGCACACTGGTAGGGAGAAAGGACAGGGGCTGTTGCAATCTTCAGCATCTTACATCATACCCGTCCACAACAGGCACCACTGCGGTGCCACTGCCCACCATGGAGCAGTTGGCAACCCACGCAGCCAACACGGGCCCCAGACTCCGTCAGCTGCAAGCCACCCATGCCCGGGAAGGAGTCACGTACGGATCCGTGTCATAGATGAAGCGTCCAAAACACCCAATCTCTTTCACACTCCACACACTCACAGGGAGGCATACAGCATGGAGCATGTGCATCGATTACTCACATGGGAAGCACGCACACCTTGGACAGGCAGCAAGTGTAGCGTGTACTGCAACCAGCAGCACGTACAGCCCTGTCACGCCTGCACCACGTGCCACTTTTGCCGCCAAAAGACGGTCGACAAAAAGACCACATGCAGTCGCTGTGGTCGTGGACATTGGTGTGCTGCATGCTTGTATGAACGTGCAGGGCAACACATAGGTGTGTCAACACATGGGTGTTTATACCTACACAACAATAGCCACACAACAATCATACACCAACACCATTCCCAACCATCACAGAGCACGTTGTTAATCCTGATGGAAGCATGCGTGCTGGGTGGATATGCCCCGTGTGTTTAGACTTGTGTAATTGCAGTGCTGTGAGTTGTCTACGTGCACAAAGAGGGTGGCGGCCTACTGGGCAGTTGTATTCAGAGGCACGAGACAGGGGGTACATGTCGGTATGTGTGGGGTGGGAATGGTGGTGTGTTTGGGGTGTGTAATGTAGTGTTTATGGGTGTTTGTGTGTCACATTGCAGGAGTGAGAGAAAATAATGCACACCACCAATTAAGACCATTTTTGCTCCACACTGGCACATACATAATCTCACAGGTGGCACACTACCTTGTATTGACACAAGTACATGGCAGCATGGGTGCAGCACCACTCCCCACTGGCACAGCTGCTGCACTTGACCCCTTTGCACGCTGTGCTGTGGCACGCATGAGCAGGGAGCGCATCAACCAGAGCACGCGGTGTGGTTTTGATGTGTGTGTGTCTGTGTGCTGCATATTGTACACCACCACGCACCCCTATACTCCCCCACATCGATAACACCCCTCACAATACACTCATAATACCCTCTCCTCTCTCTTCACACAGCCGTCGCATTGCTGTGACTCGTGACCATGCCCTACAGCAGTTGGTCAACAGGATGATGCAGAAATTGCAAGTGCCTATGCTCCCTACACTAGCACCTGGGGGTGGGGGAGGGGGGACAGCAGGGGGCCTGCTGCAAGGAGGGGCCCTGCAGGTGGGGGCCACACACGCAGGGCAGGGGGCTGTGGGGAGAGGGACTGTGGGGCCATTGGATGAGCAGGAGGAAGAAGAGGAAGAGCAAGGACAGCAGCGGGTGGGGGGGAGGGAGGGGAATGTGGGGATGAGGGAGGGGGGCGTAATCGGGCAGCGTACACGACAAGGGACGACACGGTACGGTCAACATATGTGGTGGTAAACATGCACAATGGTCAACATATGTAATGGTTGATAATGTGTTGTAATAATGTGTTACCAATTCCACACAGGTTGCTTGCAGCAGCAGGTGTCTCACTCCCTGCACACCGTGCTCCATGCATCCCCCCCACCACACCTGCACACCCACACCACCAGCAGCACCATGCCAATGAAGCGCCAGTGGTTGGGTTGGTAGAGGGGTTGCAAGGGGAGATGCTCCACACAACACGACATGCAGGGCTCCCTGGTGGGGGAGGGGGCGGTATTCCACCAGGTACTTCCAGTGGTGTGTATGTGTAAAAGTACATGTTGTGCACACGTTGACTTCAAGTTGACTTGTGTACATGTTGACTTGATGTCGAGTTGTGTACTTTGACATGCCCACACATCCTTTTTCAACACACTCACACACTGACTCAATCACAATCACACCATCATTCATCTCCCAACACACACAGCATCTGGAGCACCCACAAGTGCACCACCGCTTCCGCTCCCCCACATTCGACTCTATCCCCCACCCACCACCCACACCACCACTGCACACACCACCACCACCGCAACCATCACCATGACATCCGAAGCGTCATCACACACCTTCCATCATGCCCCACACGTCACACATCCTCCCACCACATCCTCAAACATTGCACTCCCAACCAACAACAACACCAACATAATACCTGCAGCACCACAAGTGCAAGGACCACCACAACCAGCAGCACCACAGCCAGGCACCATAGCCACCACAGTAGCAGCACCTGGGGGTATTGTGGGTGAGGGTGGTGCAAATGTTGTGGGTGGTGGGGGTGGTATTGTGAGTGGTGGTGGTATTGTGGGTGGTGGTATTCCACAGCAGGCATACGGTGGGTTGGGACAGCATTTGTTACTGAGAGCACAAGCACAAGTAGCAGCAGCAGCAGCACTAGGGAGGGTAATGGGGGATGCGGGGCAACAGGGTGTGCTTCAGGAGGTAGGGGGGGTGTTCATTTGCGGGGTGGGTTTTTTGTAGGTGGGTGTGCTTGTATGTGCATGGGTATGTCATTGTGTATATGGGTGTATGTGTGTACATGCCCTTTTTTTTATTGTACAAAACACACTGTCCCTTATATATGTGCTCTCGCATCACCCCTCTCTCACACAGGCTGCACAGCATGCATGTCGTGATATACTTGCTACCTATCAGCATGCTGTGCCGACACGCTTTGCTGTGCTTGCTGATGGTGCTGCACGACTTGCAGCAGGTAGGAGTTGTTTTTTGGTGTGTTTGTTGTGTATTTTTACTTGCGTTTGCGTTGCCCTTTCACACACCCCTCTCCTTTCACACACACCCCTCTCCTTTCACACAGCGCCCTCCACCCACGAGTATGGTGTGGGGCAAGTGAATAGGCACATGCTTCATGTTGACGACTGGCATGCTGTTGTGTGTAGCTTTGTACACATAGCATCCGTGTGTGGATTGGAGGAGGTGGAGGGTGGAGTGTGCCGCATATTGTTGGGCTTGGTACGTTGGTGTGCGAGTAATGATGATGATGGTGATGGGGTGGGTATGGTGGATATATCTAGATACATGAGCATGTGTCCGCTCACATTCACACTGCGGCAACACAAGAAACATCATGTGTTGTGCCCCCGAAACATACCCACGTCCCTTTCTCTTTCCTCCCCCTTCCCTTATCACACCCCTCTCTCCTTTCACACACCCCTCCCTTATCACACTTCCTTGCCTTATCACACCCCTCTCTCCTTTCACACACACCCCTCTCTCAACCCACAGGAGGAATGCAGTCTAGACCCTTCCACAAGTCATCTCGAAGCCCTTGCCTCCCTTCAACATGCCCTCCAATGCCTCCTCTCACACTATGCCCACCCACCCCTGCACCGACGCCCCACAGCCACCCACCTGCTTACTGCTATGGCTGACTTAGTATCTGTGCTTCAGAATCAGGTGGATTCCATGCTCAAGCAGGTGCAGGATCTGCCGCTGGTGGTGGGGGACGTGTATGATGTGGGGCCCCTGCGTGTGGGCCCGGTGGGGGGGGTGGAGGATGTGGCGGCAATGGTGGGGGAGGTGCTTGCGTACACAGAGGTGTGGGGTGTGGGTGTGGGGGGGTGTTGTGTATGTACTATTGACATGCGCATGGAAGCAAATGAACGGGAGATATAAGAAACATATGCACACGTCCACAAATTCACACAAACACACACACACACTTTCTTTTCTACATACACACCACACCTTTCCGTTTCTACATACACACAACACCCTTCACGTAGACTATCCACCCCTACATTCTTTTCTTCCCCCCCATACGTCCTCCTCCTCTTCTCCTCAGGGATGTCGGGCGCTCCAGGGTGTGGGGTTGCAATACCTGCAGCAGCAGTTGGTGAATGGCACTGTGTATGCTGACATGGTTGCTTCCCTTGTGGTGTCTCATCCTGCTGTGCTGCAACTATTGGATACTTCACGGTGTGTATTGGGCTGTGTTTGTGTGGGAATGGGGTTGTGTATGTGTATTTTGGCTGTGAGTGTGTATTGGGCTGTTGGGGGGGGGGGAATGGGACCGTGTATGTGTATTGGGCAGTGTGTGTGCTACAGCATTGTCCATCATACACATCCCACCCTGCGCCACCTCCCCCTCGACACCCCACCTCTCAAACCCTACCCCATACATCACACAGGTTGGTAAGCCCCCCCCTTCGTGCCATGACCATCTCCACCATACAGTTGGCACTACTACTACTCTTGCAAAACACTAGAAGTGGGGGCCATGCAGGAGGGCAGGAAAGAGCCCCAGGGGGACAAGGGGGACAACAAGGGGGACAACAAGGGGCACAACAAGGGGGACAGGTGGCAGTGACGGCACACCAGCTCAAGGAGGTGCTGCTCCCTGTGTGTGAAAACATGGTGCAGGTATGTTTGTGTTGGTATGTGTGTATGTGTTGGTGTGTGTTGGTATATGTGTGCATCATCACTGACTGAGTGCATATACGTTGACCCCTACCACACACCATACGTATCACATCACAAGCGCGTGTGCAAACACCAGACAAACACCACATCAACACCACACTAACACCACATCAACACCACACTAACACACCACACATCAACATCCCCCCCCCCCCCACACACAGCTTGACTTTCCCTATCGCAACCCACTCGCACCCACCACACCTGGGGTAGACAAAACCTCATGGTCTGCAGTACAGCGCAGTGACAAGGTTGACACACTTGCACTTCTGCACTGCCTGTTGTACCGCATGAAAACCATTGGGTGGGGGGACGTGCTGCAGGCTGCTGGTCGGCCGTATGGGGGGGAGGGGGTGTGGAGGGGTGGGGGGGTGTTGGCAAGGAGTTTTGCAGGGTACTTTGTAGCTGCTGTGGTGACGGTATGTGATGTGTGGTTGTTTGCATGTGCATGTTGTAGAGTTGGGTGGAGAAGAAGGTGGGCGGGCTGTATCATGTGTAGTGTGTACTTGTACTTGCAAGCCCACCATACAACCAAGAGACATACACACATACACACATACACACACACACACACACACTCCCTTCACTCACACAGATGCTCCCCGAGGCACTTGACAACCCCACCAGCATACCCAGCATACTCCGTGCATGGATGTGTACACTGCTGGAAGATGGGCGGGTAGGTGCCGCAGTAGCTTCTCAGCTGACAGAGGCACTTGTCAACAGTACACACCCTGCTTTGCATGCTGTGATGGAGGGTGTACGTCGCATGGAGGTGTGGGTGTGTCTTTGGGTGTGTGTCTTTGGGTGTGGGTGTATGGGTGTGGGTGTATGGGTGTGGGTGTGTAGGTACATGTACATGTTGAATATGTGTACATGTGTTTGTGTGAGTAGGTGGTGTACTTGTAGACACAATCATGAGAGGATGACGATAGTTTGCACACACACACACCACTTTGTCACACGCACACACACTCAACACAAACACCTCTTTCCCCCTCACACACCAGGCTGCCCACACTTCTTCCCGAGTGGCCCTCCTCTCAGCCCTTGCTACTGGTCTCCATGCCCCACCTGCTGCTGCTGCTGCACGTACCACCACCACCCAGCTGGTACAGGAGGTGTTGTCAGGGTTGGTGGGGGCAGTGGAGTTGCGGAGAAGGGAATTGATGGCACGCGAGGCTGAACGTATGTGTGTGTATATTGATGTGTGTGTGTATTGAGTGGTGTTGTGGGGTTGATGGATTGGTGTGTTGGGTGGGTGGATTGTGTGTTTTTGCAGCATGTGTGGTATTGTGGGCGTGTCGTTTTGTGGGTGTTTTGTACATCCTCACTACATGCCCCTCGTTTCTCACATATGTACACACCCACACATGTGCACACCCACACATGCGACACCCCCCACCCCCCCACATCCCCCCAGGCACATCCGCCCCTATACACTCCACCACCACCCCCGACACGCTCTCCCTTGCTGCATTTCGTTTTGAGGTCAATGCCTTTGACACCCTCGCTGCTGTTGCTGCACCCCTAGCCACACGAACAGGGGCCCTGGGGTCCCTTGTGGTGCCACTAGTGCATGCGTGCGGGGAGGGCTTGTGTAGAATCATGCGGTATGTGTGTGGGGGGGCATGTGGATAGTGTGTGGGTTGTGTATAGCATGTGTGCTGTCTGTGTAGGTTGTGTGCACCGTGAATACAAGCTACAACCACTATCAATAAACACCTACACAGGCATTGTTGTGTACAAAACGCACACCAAGCACAACAGCATCACGGGCAGCTGGGTGTCCATGATCACAAGGTATGCGTGCTTGAAGAACTAGTGGCCCCCAACATAGTGCTCGTAATACAACATGCGTCTGACATATACACTATGCATACACATACACCCATATAGATGGTTTGCACACACACACATCACCACACCACACCACACACCTAGACGCTCATTGCCACTCGTGTGGCCACCATGCTCCGCCTCCTAGCAGCATGTGGGGTGCCCAGTCGTTGGTATGACACTGCCACACGGTTAGGCACCCGTCCCCCCGCAAACCCACCCCCACCAGCCGTTGATCCCACCCGCCCACTGCTAAAAACACTCCGACTGTTGAGTGCAGTGCTTGTGGAAGCAGCGGGGGGTGTTCAGGTGGAGCATGTGGGTGCATATGGTGTGGGGGGTGGGAGTGGTGGGCATAGTGGGGGGGGTGTTGGGGGTGTACATGGTGCACATGGTTTACATGGTGTACATGGTGTATCAACACAGCAGCAGCAGCAGACAGCATTGTGTGGCATGTCTGTGGTGGTGGATGCTGTGGCCGAGGTGGTGGCGGGTGTGGGTGTGTATGAAGCAGTGCTTCCTGTTGTCCACCTGTTTTTGGTATGTGGTGGTGGTGGTCTGTGTCTGTGGGTGTGTGTTGGTGGGTTGTGTTGTTGTATACTGCACTGCATTTTTCGTTTCTAGTTGAGAGCCACCAGGCATACAAGTGAAAGTTCATACACAAACACCACCACAAACACCACCACACACACAGAGTACATTCATCACCTACCACCTCGAGCGTGCACACCATGCTGGCTGCCAACACCATGCTGCTGTATGTATGCACCTACTCTGTGTGTCCCTCAGACGTGCAACTGGCAGCGCAAACACCACCACAGCAACACCCCTACATAGTACCACCACCACCACCCCGAGTATTGTCATGGGCACGTTGCTCCCCCCTCTTGTCCTCCCATGGCTTGCTCTCATGCAGCGCCCCCCAACCCCAGCAGTGGTCCCCTATGAAGCCCTCCGATGGCTGTTTGAACTCCTCGCACGTGTGGTGCAACGCACTGCACGACAGGGGGCCCCCTTGTTGTGGCACCCCTCGGTATCCAGGGAGGGCCCCTCCTCCTCCTCTGGTGCACAGCACAACCCACAGCCCCCACCCCCACCAGTGCGGGTGTTGATTACTGGGCAGGTGCTGCCGCTGTCACTGGTGCAGGGGGTGCTGCAGGTGCTGTGGCCTGTGGTTGCCACAGCAGCGGTGCTGGTGGTGGCTGAGGTGGCGGGGGGAGCGGGGGGAGAGGGGGAACACGTGGTAACCCTGCAACAGCAACTTGCAGAGGTATGTTGGAGGGGCGTGTTTCGGGGGGAAGATGTGCATTGGATTGCTCTTATTGGATTGCAATTGGTGACACACAGTAGTGCTGCTGCTGTTGATTGAATACATCCATGAATAATCACAATAATGAATGAGTTCAACCATGAATGATAATGTTGCCTGGTGGTATCTACAACCCCCACAGCGCATCCCAGCTGCACGAACCACCCTCCTCCACCACTGGCTGGGCCCACCCCAAGACCTTGCCCTGGTCAAAGAAGTCAACAGTCAACATGTGGCAGCAGCACGGCCACTGGGTCATGCCCCACCACAGCATGTGCCACTGCAGCAGCAGCAGTGGGAGGCTGCAGTGGCTGGCCTGCAAATGCTACTGGCAATGAGCACACATGATGCAGTATGATGTGTTGCAGGGTGTACGTGTTGATGTGTGCAACTCTGCCATGTGATGCACGTGGTGTGCAACATGTTGTACAGGGTCTTTTTTCATCCAAAAAACTTTAAAAAAAGTGTCTGCTCCGTTGTTCCCTCAGTATCACATATAACACCCAGGGATGGCCGTACATACAAGATCTCCTCCCCCTCGTCGCCACCCTGGACATGACCCACTGCACCCACACCGTGCTGCACTGGACTGCAATATTCACAGCATGCGCAGCACGTGCTGCAGAAAAGCATGGACACCAGGACACAGCAGAGCGACTGCAGGGGGCAGCGCAACGTGCGGCGGGACGTTTAGAGGAGCTCAAGGGAGGGAGGCCGAGGGGCACACACACAGTCACACACACGAGACATGCAGGAGAGGGTCCTGTGCATGGCGGCAGCAGTACTGGAGTGATGAATGCAAAAGGGGGAACCACAGCTGTACCAACAACCACTACCAACGCCCCGCTCCGCCCCGTCCCCCCTCCACAACAGCACCAACAACAGCCGGCTCCGCTGAAATGGACCCGCCTTCGCGAGGCAGCCATGCTGCCCGTGCAATCCAAGGTCAGCGTGGTTGGCATGGTCAACATGCAACAGGGACGGGGTGGCATAGTGGAACGAACCACTGCACGAGGGAAAACGTTGTGGACCGTTGATCTGACGGATCCTGACAGCCCTGGGTGGAGCATGCGGGCTGTGTTTGACGGCAAGGCACCGGACGCTGTGGATTGCGCAAAAGGGACCGGGGGGGAGCGGCAGGTGGTGGGCATCACCAATGCGCTTGTGTTTAAAACGGAAAACCAACGGGTCATGCTGCGGACGAGCAAGGAAAGCACGTTGGAGAGCAATCCGAGGGGTGGTGTTGTGGAGGCAGTTGCGAGAGCAGAGGCAGCAGTGCGTCGTGCCAGGGGTGCTCTGTAATTCGTGGTGACTGCTGAAAAGTTTTGGAGGACATTTCATTTGGAATAATTTGTAAACATTCTTTCTCTTGCAAACATTATGTGTAATTCTCTGTTGATAGGACGCATGCATGTAAACTGCGGCATGTACTGTGCATTGTTGCTACCAAATCACGGGTGTCCAACAGCCAACAAGGGGGGAAACAAAACATCCTCTGTGTTATGGCATGTCATTCACAACGTGCAAGGAATCTGTACAGCTACCAGTGTGTGTTGTGGGAGGCATGTGGTCAGATAATTCGTAAAGAAACACTACCAACTGTGGCACGCCGCAGTCGCAGCCCCAACAACTCACACCAGGTATCCACCAAACCAACTACCAACATAAAAAGCAGCAACACACACCCACAACAGCCAAAAAGGTCGCTCTGCTGCAGTCACACAAATCACACACACACGTGCACACAACAAAGGAATCACATGCGACCACTTTACACAGTCACACTCGTCCCTTGCCACGCACAACATTGCTTGTACCCGGTCACAACCACGCTCACAGAACCATCCCTATTTCGCCGACTACCTGTGGCATGTTGCAGCCACGTATAGTAGTTGCCCTCTATACTCCACCTGCTCAACCAGATGTGGGGGTAGAAGAGGCTGCCAATGAGGGGGCGGGTGCCTTGGCTGCCACCACGGGGGCGGGGGCAGGGGCCTTTGCGGGGGCCCTTGCGGGGGCCCTGGTGGGGGCGGTGGGGGCCAACTGGGACACCAAAGCCTGGGTCACACCACGGGGGATGAGCACAGAGCTCACGGGCACCACATTGATCTGTTGGTTGGGGGTTGAGGAACGGCGGTGTGGGTGGGTGACACAGACAACGTGATGAGTGGGCTCGTGGTAAAAATGGGGGGGCAAATTCAAAAAATGGGGGGTGAATATGGGGGTACAAATGGGTTGGAACAGACAATTGCAGTCACAAAGTACAATCACTCCCCACACATACCCCGCAGCGAGAGTTGTTGTAGATACGGCTGGTGATGGCAGTGGCGTTGTTGTCACCTGCACGCACGGTAAAGTTGGCGGTGGGGGTGGCACCAGCAATGAAGGTCAGGTTGGAGCCCTGGAAGTCACTGCCAGCCAAGGTGGTCACGTTGACGCTGCCGGTCTGTTGTGTTGTGGGGTGGGAGAATGTGAGGTACTGTTGTTCGGGTTGCATGCAAGTATCTACACTCATTCATGAACAGAAAAGTACTGAACACAGCAACGTCTTTCACAAACGCACACAACAACAAGGCAATATTGAAGAGATGCAATCCCAGTAAGGGCAAATGGGGCAAAGAGTATCCGCACCCATACCTGGTTGGCCAAGAAGGCAGCAGCGTTGGTGGAGTTGACAACGTGGTACTTGAGCAGGCTGGACACCACAGCGGGGAACTTGAGGAGGTTTGCCACAGTGGTGTTGAGGGCGCCGAGGAGGCTGACAAAGGCGGCATTGGAGGGGGCCACGAGCGTGTAGCGGGAGCCGTTGAGGGCGTTGTAAAGGCCGGTTTCCTCGAGCAGATCACCCAAGACGGTGTAGTTGAGGGCATCAGCAACCTCGCCAATGGTGAGCTGGTTGCATGGCTCAGTGCTCAAGATGGGTGCCTGGCCGGCAGTCATGGCAACGAGGCCTGTGAGGTGGGAATAGGGTATGGATGATCGTGCATGCGAGTAGCTTCGTTGCCAGAAATAGATCACGTTGTGCAACGCGCCCCAAGTCACATGCATCGAACAGCAGGTGGGATGATACGAGAGGTGCGTGCGTGGCTAGGCACACATGCGTCAGTGCCAAAACTGTTATGGCACTGACAGATGCCCGGCACAGCGCAGAGCGCGGCGGCTTACGTGCAGACATCCACAGACATCCCATGCATGTGCTATGTGTGTGCCATGCAACGCAGTTGCAGCACACAAAACCACACAGCCGCCCACTCGGGCGACAACTGCAAGCCATGCGGCATGTAACCACCAACACCATAGGACACCCAAAAACCATCCCCTCCAATCACAAACCTGCCATGAAGGCAACGAGGAACATAGACCGAGTGTTCATGGTGTTTTTAAAGTCGCAACAGCAAAGGGGCGTCCTGGCGATGGATCGGTAGGTTATGCTTAGCAGGCTGCGAGCAACACTGCAAGTAGGAGCACACTCGTTGCTGTTGTGACGGTCGCAATTAATTGTAAATTTTTGTATTTGCAAACAGCAGAAAAATACCCAACGAACATAGATGCGTTGTATTATTCCGGCCTTCGGGGAGGGCAACACTTTCACCCAAACTTATTGCACTTTTGAAGGTGGTAGGAAGCAAGCAAGAACAATTACCTCCGCTGCAGCAATGCAACAGTCTCCACGTGCGCTGTCTGCGGAAACATATCGACAGGCTGCACCGACACCAATGTCCAGGGCCCACGATGACACAATAACGCCAAGTCACGCGCCTGCGTGGACACATTGCAAGACACATACACCAAGCAGCGGGTGGTGGGCAGCAATGGCGACGTGCAAAGCCACTCTACCAGTTTGGCGCTCAAGCCAGCACGTGCTGGGTCTATGTGTTGTGGTGGTGGGATGTCTATGGTACACATGGTGGGGCACATATTACACCACCGCCGCCAACATACCAAGCACAACCACGTCCACATGCTCAAGTCGCTTTGTTCCAAGCAGTGTAGTGGTGTCTGTTGACAGGTCACCCACATAAAATGATGCATTATGCACGTGGTTGACCTCTGCCGTTTTCCGGGCAGTGGCAATGGCCTCCACATCCACATCCATGCCCACCACCTGTGCAACAGCATCTGCCAGGCACAAGCCAATTGCACCTGCCCCACAGAATAAATCCAGCAGGATGTCAGTGGGACGCAGCATGGCTGCATTGCGCACACACTCGAACAAGACAGCTGCCTGGTATTGGGGGGGGAGTGCTGTTGGGGATGCTTTTATTTTGTCCAGTGTACCACACACAACCACCATTCCATGTGTTCCCCAGAGACTGCGGTTGCAGCCGGAGTATGTGTTCTCCCGTATACATGCAATCTATGTATATATCAACATGTTTTGTGGTCATACCTGTCTTGGGTTGACCTGAAAAAAACTGTTGGCAGACACCTGCAGCTCCACCGGCCCAACACGGGCCTCATGCAGCACCTCACTCCCCCAGATGACACGAGTACTGCGTGGCACAGCATCCTCCTGCACATCAAGCATACAGTCCTGTCTGGAAGAGGTACGTTTTTTTACACCACCTGCTTTGTTTTTTCTATGCCTTGTTTTTTTGGATATGGTTGGTGCTTGAGGGAGCATGGTGGTGCACACCACCCCCCGCAAGACCCCCGGAAACATGTCTTGCAAGGTTTGCGCAGCACTTTCTAGGTGCACCGACAGGGCATGTGTTTCAGTGTCGTTGACCTGAAAGTTGACCACATAGTGCTCCATGTTTTTACATGGATCAATGGTGCTTGTGGTGCATGGATCGCCATTGTGGTGCACGACTGTTGTGTCCACTGCACTGCGAATGGACACACGTTGTACTGCCTCTGACAATGCTGTATTGTTTATCAAGAGTGTTTTGCATGCATCAAGCAGCATGTTGGCGGTGGCTGGTTGTAGTAAGCAACTATCCACAGCAACTACCTGTGGGTATTTCACTGGCGGTTTTCTTTGTGTTCAGCTTTGCTGTGTTCTAAAATCTATTCATACCTCACCGTGCCCCCCCGCTGGATGGAGCCCCAACCGTTGGTTTTGTGCATCCCATGCAAACTGCATGTTGTTGCGGTATGCCCATTGATGCTCAGGGCAGCCTAGGACTGGCGCCACATGCACATCGTGAAACTTGCCAATGCGTTGTAGCGTATCTACCACCAACATGTGTTTGAGCTGCAGTTGGGTTGCGTACGACACCTGCTGAAGCTGACAACCACCACACGCAACAATGTGGACACATGGGGGGTGCACCGCCCCCGCGGGTGGATGTATCTGTTGCACTTTTTCAGCCTCTGCATAGCCCCCCCCTTCCTTGTCTGCAGTGATGTGCACAAGTGCACGCTCGCCAGGCAGCATTCCGGGGACAAAGACTACCTTGTTGTTGGGCAAGCGGCCGATGCCCTGAGATATGTTTTGTTTCGTGTTGATGTGGTAGCAATGCAGAATTTAGTTCAGCATACCCTGCCGTCATGGGTGATGCTGTGGCAGTCGACTGTCGTTGATTGCAATGCATCGCATGCCGTGGAGGCTGTGCGTGCATGTAAGCGTGAAGGGTGTAAGTACCCCAGCATGATGTACGACTAGGTTGTTTTGAGGCTGTTTTCGGGCCATTATATTACGTATGGAGCGTGTTTTTTGTGGGTGGGCACCCTGCACTGCTGGTGGTGCAACATATAATCCATGTTGGCAGCATGCACATTGTCCTGCAGCCTTGTACACTTGTGGAGGGTGATGGCCATACTGTCAGAGCCTTGTACACTTGCAGAGGGTTATGGCCATACTGTCAGAGCCTTGTACTAGAGCACGCGAGGGGCACGTCATCAGCCTGCTTGTGTTCTCAAAAAGTTGTTTGTGCAATATACCTTGTGCAACGACCCCAATATCCATTTTCCTATTTAGCCAAACAGCGCAGGCGCCACGGGATTACCAACAACACCACAGAACAATATCTGATCAACAAGCATGGCATGGAAAGGTGCATTATCAAAAAACATGCAGGAGCTTCGGTACGACAACCCTTCAACACAATCATACATCCGCACACTACGAGAAACCCCATATGTTGTTGAAACAACCCGACCACCAAAACACACACAGCATCTTGCTTAGCCAGACCTCAGCAGGCAGCCAGGGTGCCAGAGAGTTTGTATTTTCCTCGTATCAGGAGTTGAAAAAGGCCAACCCAAACTTTCCATTGCTTGTACGTGAAGCAGAGGACGCCAAGGCCAGGCTGGTTGCCCGTTTTGGTACGGGGCTGTGTGTTGAGAGAGGGTTGCGTGTGTGTATGCGTGTGTGTGTGTTTGTGTGTATGTGGAGTAGTGTTGTGTACACATACATGTGGTGGGATGTTGCGTGGTAAGCATGTGGCATACACAGTGCACTGCTGACATGATGCACGCCATGTCGCAGATTTTGGCAAGGAAGTGGCGGTGGACGTGGAGGGCAAGAGCAGCACTGACATTAGCACACAATTGCAAGAGCTCATAAAAGCAGGCGAATCCATGCCACGGTATGAGCAGGGACTGTGTGTTTGGTTGAAGGCCAACGGTTGAACCAACTTGAACCAACTGCCCTCCAACAGGTCTGCAGAGAGCAAGGGCAACCTGTGATTGTACTTTTTAACGTTCTATATAGATGCATGTGATGGTGTTGTTTGATGGGCTACATTTGTGTGTAACAGAACATGTGCTCCTTGTGCTCTGCATGCACAGCGTGTCAGAGACCATACATTGTTTTTGCCCCCAAAACACACTTGCTTCCAAAACACAATGGAGGAGGGCGTGGAAAATGTCGTGGAGCATGTCGTGGACACAGAGACACGCAAGGTGTTTAGCACATACACTTGCAGATCCATTGATGAAAACATCGGCCTTGCTCACCCTGGTGACATCGCAGAACCATCTTCCTTGAGGTATGCTACAATTCAGTGCAAGCATCTTGGAATATATTCAAGCACACCCACACTTTTGTTCATCACCATCATCCATCAGTGCGGTGCGCCTCCCCCCCACCTCCTACCCGCTGTTTGATGCCCTCCCCAAAGAGCTCGTGGAAAATGGACGCCTCTCACGTCTGCAGCTTGAGGGGGTCTTGTACGCATGCACAAAACACCTGCAGCTGCTACCCAACAACACTCGGGCGGGTTTTTTCATTGCAGATGGTGCTGGTGTGGGCAAAGGGCGCCAAATTGCAGGCATTATACTGGACAATTATGCACGTGGACGGCGACGGCACGTGTGGGTATGTGTTGTTATTTGCGGCGGGGGAGGACGCGCAAGGCATGTATTGTTGCCTGTATGTGCAAAGTACAAGCAGGTTGCATCTCAAGTTGTATGCTGTGTGTGATTGTATCAACTGCAGCAGCATGCTGCAGCACCTTGAAATCACAATATCATCAAGGCATCGGCGTACACAACCCACATGCCTGCCCACATATGTGCACACCCACATATACTCCTACAAACCCACATCTGCATCTACATCCACTCCTACACATCTACATCCCTACATCCCTACATCCACAGCTGTCCATTTCCACCGACCTGTACCTTGATGCGTGTCGCGACCTGCAGGATTTGGGGTGTGCAGGGATCCTGGTCATCAACAATTGTCAGACGTTGGATGCCAAAACAAAGGCACTGGGGATGAGCAAGGAATACAAAGAGGGTGTTTTATTCATGTACGTGGGAGGAGTGTTGATTGGGGTTGGTTGGGGTGTTGTACAGAGAGATTGCATGTGAGATTGTATGTGTAAATGACATGATGAATTGTGTACATGACATGCACACTGGGTGTATATGTGTATACATGGTGATTGATGGGAGTGGTGTTTGACTACAACACCCCCCCCTCTCATTACAGGACATACTCTACCCTCACCAGCAGCATCAAGGGCAGAAGTAGACTGTCACAAGTAATAGAGTGGGTTGGTGGGGAATCCTTTGATGGGTGCATCATACTGGTATGGTGGGGTGTTTGTGTGAGAAGAAGGAGAATGAGGAGGAGGGGATGTGTTTTGTATGGGTATTGGAGGAGATGATATGTAGCATGTTGTGGAGATGATATGTAGCGTGTTCCATACTATGTATACGTACATCCTGTACTCCAACCCACCTGCCCCCAAACACACAAATACACAAGCACACAAACACACAAGCACACAAACACACACACACACACACAGGATGAGGCACACAAGGCAAAACACTTTTCCTCAAATGAGTCACAGAGCACCAAGGTGGCTACATCTGTACTTGAGCTGCAACACCGCCTGCCACGTGCTCGGGTGGTGTATTGCAGTGCTACTGGGGTGTCTGAGGTGGCCAACATGGCGGTATGATATTGCTGTGTATATTATGTAGAGGAAGAGTGTGTGTGTGTGTGTGTGTGTGTGTGTGTGTGTGTGTGTGTGTCCAGGGTGTGATGTGCAGGGTGTGTTAGTTGTTTGTTTGTTGATTGCACATTGTGGTTGCAGTCAGAATGTAAGAATATATGCATTCACTGACATATACCCATGTACACCCCCCTAAAAGACACCCCCCTACAAAATACACCCCCACAAAACACACCCCTACAAAACACCCACACCCACAACACAGTATATGCTTCGCTTGGGTCTGTGGGGCACTGGCACAGGTTTCGAAGACTTTGACTATTTTTTGAATGCCATGCGGAAACGCGGCATGAGTTTTCTTGAGATGTTGGCCATTGAACTGAAATCGGAGGGGCTATATGTAGCACGTGGGTTGTCTTTTGCTGCTGCTGAGTTTACAGAGCTGAGGTGTGATTTGACAAGTGCACAGGTGTGTTTTTTGGGGGGGGGACGGGAGGAGTGTGACCTGAAAAGTGCACATGTGTGTATTGGGGATGGGGGAAGGAAGTGTCTAGGGTTGGGGAGGGTGTGGGGGGGGGGGGAATAATGGGGGTTGAGCCAGGTGGGCTGGGCTTGTACTGCAAGTGTGTGCGTGTGTGTGTAATTGGAGGAAAGTATACATGTATACATTTACATGCTGTACACACAAGCATGCACTGCAGAGTATATACAGTAATGTACAGCATACACAAGCAACCTACACATCCCCCATGTGTACCCACCCACCTCCTCCTCAGATTGCCCAATACGATGCAGCAGTAGCATGCTGGCATGACTTCCGCCACTCCCTCGCTCGTGCATGCAAGCGTCTCAACCACCCACGGGACGTCTTCAAGGCATACTGGGCCGCACAGCAGCGCTTTTTCAAACTCCTATGTGTGTCACTGAAAACCACAGCAGTGGTTTGTGCAGCCCAGGATGCACTTCAACAGGGACACTGTGTGGTGGTGGGTTTGCAGAGTACAGGGGAGGCGGCACTGGATGCGCTGGGGTGTGTGCCTGGGCAGGAGTGTGGGTGGGTGTCAACGTTGCGAAGCATGATGCAGCAGTTGGTGGTGCAGCACTTTCCTGTGCGGTACTGTCATGACAAGGATGCTGGTGAGTGTGTTTGTGTGGGTGGGTGTTGGTGGGTGGGTGTTGGTTTTTTGTGTGTTTGTGTGTGGAGGGGGTATGTGTCTTGTGTTGTAGGAGGGGTGTTTGTGTACACCATGCAAAAGGCCATGCAAATACACACACACATATACTCTGTTGTTTCTGGGCAGCGTTGGCATTGTCATTCACATATACAACATGTATGCACACATCCCCACACAACACCAGCCCACACAACACGAATCAACACAATGCACATGCACACTTCCACTTTGTACACACCTCCACGTTATACACAGAGCCACTAGTCAACATGCCTGAGGAGGAGGATGCACCCAGTATGCAGGATAGGGAGCGTTTGCTGCAGCATATCAATGCTCTTGATTTGCCTGCCAATTTCCTAGATGTGTTGATTGACAAGCTGGGGGGGCCTAGTGCTGTGGCTGAGATGACTGGGCGCAAAGGGTGTGTGGTGGTGAGGGTCTGTGTGTGAGTGTGTGTGTCATGTGTGTTGTGTATATACGTCAAGTCACCACCATACCATTTTGCACACCTGCACAACCATGTGTTGACGTACATGTATACATGTACATGCTTCATTGACACCCACACACGCACCCACACACACACACACAGGCGTGTGGTACGAGGTGTTGACGGCAGGGCATATTATCAGCTGCGTGCCAAGCCTGACAGCAGTGAGATGGATTCCCTCAACATTGCTGAGCGTGATGCATTCATGAAGGGGAAAAAGCTGATTGCTATTATATCGGATGCTGCATCCACTGGTGTGTGAAAGGAGAGGGGATGTGAAGGAGAGGGGAGGTGAAAGGAGAGGGGATGTGGGGGGTGTTGAGGGTGTTAGGAGTATTGTAGCTGTGTTGAGAGTGTTATGGTATGGATGGGTACGCACACACAGACACACACACACACACTCAATCATACACATATACCCCAGTATCTGCAACCACAAACCTACCCATATCACGTGTACTCGTCCCCATATACATCCAACCCATATAGAATACACCCCCCACCCCACCCCCTCCCCCTACCCACCCAACCCCAACCTCCCCCCCTCACCCACATCACAGGTATATCGCTGCATGCCAGTCTGACAGTCCCCAACAACAGGCGTAGGGTGCACCTCACAGTGGAGTTGCCTTTCAGTGCTGACAAGTGTATCCAGCAGCTGGGGCGTACCCATCGATCCAACCAGGTATGGGAGTGTGTGGGTTGGAGGGCGGAGTTGTCTGTGCTGGTTGTATGCATGCATGATGTGTGACATGGTGTGACATGGTGTGTATGGGTGTGTGTTGGGTGTATTGGTCATGTATGTCTATGTGTCATTTGTGGTGTATATGTGTGTTTAATATGGCACATGCATAAGAACACCAAGCATTCCCACCCTACCTACACAAAAAAACACCCACCCCACCCTACACCCCCACACCACCAAGGCAAGCGCCCCCCTGTACATCCTCACCATATCCTCCATTGCCGGTGAAACACGTTTTGCTGCAGCTGTAGCACGCCGCCTCCAATCAATGGGGGCCCTCACTCGGGGTGACCGGCAAGCAGCAAGTGGATTGGACCTCAGTCGTTTCAATGTAGACAGCCCATTGGGTCAGAAGGCTCTGAAAACCATGTATGAGGCTATTGTGATGGAGGCTACACAGCTGCCGCAGGGTGTGACGTTGGTGGGGCTGCTGGAGGGGTGTGATTTGGATGATTTGGGTTTGCCAGTGCCTGCTGGCAAGGTGTGTGATATTGGTGGTATTGTGGTGTTGGTGGTATTGTGGTGTTGGTGGTTGATATGCCACATGATGGTGGTGGTGGTGGTGGTATATATATATATAGAGAGAGAGGATCCATACACAACCCGTGCCCCACCTCGTCTCCTCACACACCCCACCCACCCACACCCCCACCCACATCCCCCTCCCACACACACACTCAGCTCAACATAGAGGACACAGATGCAATATGCACCTGCATACACCAACGTCTACGAGGGTGCTTGGCATTGATGGACATGGTGCCGGGTGTTGGGGTGGATGCCAATGGAAACGTAGTGGATGGTGCTGGTGCTGGGAAAAAGGGGGATGGTGGCAAGGAGATGAACAATGTCAAGTATGATGATGATTTGGGGTGTTGGGGGAGGGGTGTTGGGGGAGGGGTGTTGGGGGATGGGCATGAAGTGGGGGGGCTGTTGCTGTTGGGGAAAATAGGGGTGTGGTAGTGTATGTTGCATGGTGTGTGTTGCATGGTGTATGTTGCATGGTGTATGTGCACGGTGTGTATGATTGTATGGCCCACCCCACCACCCACCACCCCACCATATCCCCCCCCCACCCCACCCCACCCCCACATCCTCAGGCGTTTTCTCAATCGCATCCTCGCCCTCCCCGTCAACACCCAAACCCTCATGTACAACTACTTTTTCTTAACCCTCGCCAGTGAAATAAAAGCAGCCAAAGCAGAGGGGAGGTTTGTGGATGGTGTGTCGGACCTCCCTGGGCGGAGTGTGCGGCAGGTGGGCGAGCCAGAGGTGGTATGGGTGGACTCTCTGAGTGGGACCAAGACGTATAGGAATGATCTAGAAGTGGACCGTGGGATGAGCTTTGAGGTGCATGATGTGTGGGTGAGAGGGAGAGGGAGAGGGGTGTCGCAGGTTTGTGTGTGTGTGTACATACCACCACAGACACTCCTCCTCCCAAAACAAGACAACCCCCCTGTCTTCACCCCCACCTCCACCCTACAGGAAGCACTCGCCAAGCTGCAACACAACCCAGGGCCTCGATGTGGATTCCACATCTCCCGCCGTCCCATACAGGGCATCACCTTTGTCCTGCTTGCCATACAAGTACCCGGTAAACAAGGTCTCTACACCATACACCGACCCAACACGGGCGCCGCTGTTCTGGAAATGGACGCTGATGATTTGCACTCAAAATACATGCCTGTGCATCACCCGGAGGATGCGCGGCAGCCCTGGGCGAGCATGTTTGAGTCATCCCGGTTTATGTGCATGCATGGACAAGGGTGCCGACATGGGGTCGCCTGTCAGGTGGGGCGGCGGGTGCAACGGCTGGTGTTGTTGACGGGGAGTATCGTGCGTGCATGGGGGGCGTTGGAGTCGGTGTTGGAGAGGAATGCATTGCTGTTGCCGAGGGTGGAGCGGGCGTTGAGGGTGGTGCGGGTGCAGCTTGATGATGGACGCAGTTTGGTCGGTACGTGCTGTTGGTGGTGGGGGGGGTGTTGGTGTCGTATGTGGGTTGTTGAGCATGAGTACTCTTGTTATCATCATCATCATCATCATCATCATCATCATCATCATCATCATCATCATTCTTCTTCTTCAATCTTCTCTTCTTCTTCTTCTCTTCTTCTTCTTCTTCTTCTTTCTCAGATTTCTTTTGCAATTACATCACAAGTACACCCCTCACACCAATATAATACCAGGTGTGCGTTTCCCAGCAGCTCTCATATCAGAGGTACAAATTCACCTGAAAACAGCAGAGCTACAGCGACATGCACGTCTGGTGCAAGCACAAGCAGACGCAAGCAATGCTGGCATGCATGCTGTGATGGGGGAGAGGGTGGGGGGGGGGCGTGCTGCCGGGCTGCAGGTGTGAGGGGGGGGAAGGGGGAGTGTGGTGGGGGAGAAAAGGACATGTGGGGATGTGCTTGTTGGTGTGTGTGGGTATGGGGATGTGCTATATATATGTGCGTATGTTGGCATGTGATATGTGTGTTTGCTGTGTTCTTTGAATACTGATGGTTGTGTGTGCTCTTCACCAATCACACACCTCACTGCTCCTCACCAACCACACACACACACACAGGAAGCTCCCACCCCAGTGGACCCAGCCAGTCTAGTAAAAGCATTACGTGCACCTAAAAACATCAAGGATTTTTTCAAACCAGTCGACAAACCCGCACCTCCTGGTAGTGCTGCTGCTGCTGGTAGTGGTGGTGGCAGTGGTAGCACTAGTGGTGGCTGTGGTGCACATCAAAACAGCAATGCCAGCAAAACCACCACCACTGCCAACAATACTACCAAATCCAATCAATCAAGAAAGCGGGCCCCCTCTGTATTGGATGTGCTACACGGAGAAGGTGGTATACACAAACAACCACAAGTCAAACACAAACCCTCGGTCAAAACGGAACCCTCAGTCAAGAAAATGCACATCAAGGCTGCTGCTGCTGATAGTATGGATGTCATGCATGATGATAAGGACATGCATCATGATGATAACATGCATGATACCAATGACATGCGTAGTGAGGGTGTCATGAGTGCAAGCGGTGGTGCGGGTGCTGGGACTGGTGCATTACTCAAGACACTGGTGGAGATGGGATTTGCAGAAGAACAGGCACGCAGAGTGCTGCGAGAGTGCAACAACGATGTGGACAGGGCAGTGGCACGCTTGCTGTCTTGATGATATGGGTGGGTTTTTTGTCAAAAAACAACAACATGACTTGCTCAATTCTTTATTATGACAAACCCATTTGATCAAGCGCATAATTGAGCATTCGCTTATATTGTTCTGATGATGATGTAACAACGGTGGTGCTTCAATCCCCCATCTTCTTGTTTCAATCCCGAACATGAACGACAATGGCCCGTCTGTGTCCCACAGCCTCATTGCTGGAGCTGCATCTTCTGTTGCATCGCGACTCATGACATGTAGGGGGACTATATACCACACAGAACACGACGACAGTATGATGTCACACACATCTCTATGTTTGACCAACCACACACCCCACCCCCACAGACCCCTTTGACACCATCAAAGCTCGATTACAAGTACAAGGAGCATTGACAGCATTACTCAATGCAACACAGCATCGCCCACTGTACACATCCACACGTGATGCCCTACAGACGGTAGGCAGCAAGCACCCCCCCCCAACACCTTGTTCACCAACCCCTCTCACGCTCCAACAGATACTACGCACAGAAGGCCTTTCTGCACTCTATCGTGGCTTCCTCCCCGTTGCAGCCCTGTCCATCCCCGCCACCTCCACCTATTTCTTCGGCTATGAATTTGTGGGCAAGCGCCTCGTCCCACCACTCCCCAGCACCCTCGCACAAGATATGGCAACCGGCCTTGTTGCACAGCTCCTTGCTGGCTTGGTGTTTACTGGTGTGGACATCATCAAGGAGCGTGTGCAAGTGGCGCCATTGCTAGTGGGAGGTCGTGGGGGTGGTAGGGGTGGTGGGCGCGGCATGTCGGCGGCAGATGTTGTGCGGGGTGTGGTGGCTGCACAGGGATTGCGGGGGTTTATGATGGGCTACTGGGTAACCAATGCTGTGTGGTATGTTGTGTGTTTGGGACAAATTCAACACACGATACTCGCACAACATGATACTTGCACAATATGCACCTGAAAAATACGCACATGACAAATACACACACCGCCTTCAAGTGTTCCCTCCCCTCCCTCCCCCCTTTTATACCACAGGATCCCATGGAACATGCTCTACACAGCATCCTATGAAGACCTCCGTCGAAGAGACACCCCGACCATTGCATCTTCATGGGCAGCTTCCTCCCTCGCCACCCTTACTACACACCCCATAGATGTTGTGAAAACACGTGCACAAGTGTCTGGCACCCCCGCACGGCAGGTGGTGGCGGCGCTGCTCGCCAAGGAGGGCCCGGGGGCCCTGCTGCATGGGTTGGGGGCACGGCTGCTGACGATTGTACCGGGCACGTGTGTGTCATGGTTTGTGTATGAGCACGTCAAAACAAAGTTGCAAGGGGGATGATGAAAAAGGGTTTATTGCGTATTCTTTATTATTCAACAATTCTGCTGTGTGCTGCATCATTTGTATTCGTTTTTCCCTCAAGAATGCTTTGTTACCTCTGTTGTTGGGTATCCACTACACCCTCTCATATGCAAAACCACGCCCATTCCTCGTTATTTCCGACACCAACACAAAAGCCAAACCCCTTCAACACAAATTTCCTCAATCCTCCTCAATCCTCCTCCTCCTCAATCCTCCTCCTCCTCATCTTCCTCCTCCTCTGCTTCATCCAGCCACTTGATAAACGGCTCCAAGTCCTTCAAAAACACATTCCTACCCTTGACTGCACTCCCCTTGCTATACCAATACTTGATAGTATCCTCCTGCACCACATCCAAGTCATAAAGCAGTCGCACAATATCTTTAAATACCTTGAGTAATCTGCTATCCTCGTAGCACTGCACCTGCACTGTGACCAGCAGCTGTAATTCTAGTTTACCACTGGTGCATACTGCTTCCAGAACCTTGTGGTAGGTTTTTATTTGTTTCAGCAGGTTCTGACTGACCTGTTGTGCACTGCGGCCGGTCAATGGTCCACTGTTGACTATGGCGTCCCATGTGGACTGTGTGTGTGTTGTGTGGTGGGGGTGTTGTGTGTGTTGTGGATGTTGTGGGTGTTGTTAACGAACAACACTGATCATACAAACAACAACACCCTCTCCCTCATTGTTGCCAACCCCCAAAAAGAAAATAAAGAAGAACAAAACACAAACAACCTCCAAAAACAACCCTCGGTAACAATGCCAATACTATATTGTATGTATCCCACAACAACAACAATGGTATATACCCAACAACAAAAAGAACAATACCTTGACCACTTCAGCAGGTGGTAGCCCAGCATCCTTGATCTTGCTAGTCACCAGTGCCACACACTCACTCGCAGGGGCAGGTGGCTCACTCACCATGAGCTGAGAGAGGTTCCCAGTGAGAGCCTCTAGTTGCTGGTCCTCCATTTTTTTCTTGTTGTACTCCACCAGCTGCTGTATGCCTGCTGCCTGTGAGGGTTGGGGGAGGGGAGTACAGTGGTGAGCATAAGAGGGGAATAACGGGGTGAGGAGGGGGGGTGGGAGGGGGGAAGATGTGCGTGTGTGTTGGATAAAGGGAGGGTGTACTTGCACACAAAAATCCACACAACACCACCACACCACCACACAACAACACCCACACAACACAACACCACCCACCTTGAAATGCTCTGCAAAATCTTCATCCGTGCGTTGATTGGCGGGAAATAATTCAATCAGCCTCCCCTCTAATTTTGCTTTACGCAACAGGGACATGAGTTCTGGCAGGCTCTCTGTGGTTAAAAAATCTGCAAACAGGTCTGTGGAGAAATCACGCATGGCACCCTTGGCAATGAGGCGATCGTTGAGGCAGGTGATGAGCACACGATCAGGGAGGACGCCAACCTTGAGGGCAAAGGTGCGCGACATCGCTGTGTGGGGGATGATGATGATGGTGATGGATGATGGTGATGATGATGATGGGATGGGGGAGGGTTGTGTGGGCATGTGGTGTACATAGAGCCTGCTCTGTTGATGTTGTTCACCACACACAAAGCAGATTGAGTAACCTACATGTTGCACATCATCCACATCATTGCAACCCCATCACCACCATCACATACCAATCGCCACTTTCTTCCTGGTTGTTGCATCGAAAAAGTCCATCGACATGATAAACTTGATCATAGTGTTTTCCAGGTTTTGAATCAGAAAGGGCTTGCGGCGCACAATGTTTTGGAAAAACTTGATGTAGGGGGCGATGGCCTCTTGGGTGGGCTCACATGCCAGGATCTGGTTGTGTGTAGATGTGCATCAGTGATGGGCACGGAGCAGACACACATGCATGGGGTAAAGGGACACACAGGCCATCGTCGCCACTGTCATCACACATGCATGCCAACCCCATCCCCCCGTACATTAGTATCAAGTTTTGGTCCTTCTGCCAGGTTGCCGCCTCCCAGCATGCGCCCACCGGCGTACAGCACCTCAAAAAAGGTATCACCATAGCGCTTGAAGTCAAGTTCGGCAGAATCCAACACCTTGCCTGCCGCCTCCAAATTCTTTTCTACTGATGCATTGGCCTCACGGCTGTCCTCAAAAATCTGCACCAGTGCATTGGCAAAGGATCCTGGATCTAGGGGTACGGCGATGTTCCGCTTTCGTGTCTTGATGGAAGCACCCCTGTGTGGAGTAATGATGATGATGATGGTGACGACCGTCCTTGGATGACCAGATTGTACACCACAACCCTTTTTCATTCCCCTGATCACATACGCAAGTGTAGGCTTCTCTTGCTTGGCGGACGCCGCACTGTGTGGGGTGTATGTGCTGGTTTGCTGCAGAAAGCTGCACGAAATTGCTTAGCACGATCTGCCCCCAAGCCGCCATACCTCATGCAAAGACAGGCTGTTGTAGATTCTACTGCTGGGTATCTAGCAGGAGGTTATTGTGTGACAAGTGGTGGGGTTGATCAATTGTGGGCTGTGAGGATGTATGGTTTCTTTTCTTATTGTTATTCCCAGTACGCAAGTGTTTTTCCTATCTGTTTCCCATCAACTGGGGTACTCATCAAGATCATCAGCACTCGACACGAAACGACACCTTTCCAGGCAGATCCCATCAACATCTCACCACGCTCTGGCGTCAAGCCTTGACGCCACCCATTAACAACCCATCCAACACACTTAGCTTCATGTACAACTCGTACATCTTATTTCAGCGGCACGTGACTTGTTGATCCTTCCTATGAATAATGTCAATGGCTTTGAGCCTCCCAACTGGGAGTCTCCCTCCTTGCTGTCCGTGCCATCCAGACGCCATCCATTCATCATTGCAGTGGCTGGAGGTAGTGCTAGTGGTAAAAGTAGGGTCTGCAACGAAATAACACAGCGGTGCGTGGTGCATGGGATGCGCTCTGATGGGTGGTCAGATGTTGGGCCATGTGTGACACGTATATACCCTCAGGTTACATGACCAGTGCCTTGCAACTGTACACCAAGAGAGCTTCTACAAGCCCCTTACGCCTGAACAGCTTACAAACACAACAGGCATGTCGATGACGATGACAGGTTGTGTATGATGATGTGCCGTGCAACACCATCTCCAACATCGTCACAGAGTACAACTTTGACCATCCTGATGCATTTGATCTGGATGCGATGCTTGCATGCCTCCGTGCACTACGGGTATGATGGTGTGTTATGGTACTGATGATGATGATCTCGATACCATCGTTAATCAGCCCCTTTTTCCGTTATTTCTGCATGCGGCCAGTATAACTACTGCGTGAGTACCGTTTCATGCCACAACCAACACAGAATATGCAGCCTGTGGAAGTGCCTGTGTATGATTTCACCACATGCACGCATCTTCCTGAGAAGAAGCGCATAGCGCCTGCCGATGTGGTGCTGGTGGAAGGGGTACTTGCGTTGCACTTTGAGCAACTTGCACCCTTGCTCAACCTCAAGGTGTATGTGGATGCTGATGACGATACACGTCTTGCACGTCGGTATGTTGTGAAGGTTGTATGTGGGGGATTGATTTGTGTATGTGTGTGTGTGTGTGTGTATATGGAGGGGCATTGGGAAGAACATTGGATGAGCGGCATTGGTACTATGCACACAGTATGCACACAGTATGCACACAGTATGCACACAGTATGCACACAGTATGTACACACATGTACACTCTTTCAAGACATATACACCCTTGTCACCACACACACAGTATACAACGGGATGTCAACGTACGTGGTCGTGTCGTCACAGACGTCATCAAGCAATACACAACCACAGTCAAACCTGCCTTTGACCAATTTGTTGCCCCCTCTCGTAAGTTTGCCGACATCATTGTGCCCTTCGGTCGGGGGGATAATTTGGTGGCAGTGGACCTCATCACAGAGCATATTCGTAGCCGATTGCGTCAACATGATTTAAAGGGGTTGTATCCCAATTTGGAGGTGATCCCCTCAAACTTTCAAACCAGGGGCATGCATACGATAATCAGGGATGCCAACACGTCCAAGCCAGACTTTGTATTTTATGTATGTTTGTATTTTATGTGTGTTTTTATTTTGTACATTGTTGGGTTTGGGTGGGTTGTATGTGGGTTTGTATTTTATTTATCATGCATACATACCCTTTATCCCATACACAAAGACATTCATACACACACAATCCTATACACACACACATCCATACACACACACATTCATACATACCCAATTTCCTACACACACACACACACACACAGGCTGATCGATTGTTGCGTCTGGTGGTGGAAGCAGGATTGGGTCACCTGCCCTTTGAGGAGAAAGTAGTAGTCACGTATGTACAATGGAGCATGTTGTGTATATGATATTGCATGTTGTGTACATGATATTGCATGTGTTGGTGTATATGATGTTGCATGTTGTGTATATGATATTGCATGTTGTGTATATGATGTCGCATGCTGTGTGTATGATGTTGCATGTGTTGGTGTATAAAATATTGCATGTGTTGGTGTATAAAATATTGCATGTGTTGGTGTATAAAATATTGCATGTGTTGGTGTATATGATATTGGTCTACAATTGTGGCACCACACGCACCTACACACAAACATGCACCTCCCCTCTCCTTTTCCCAACACCAAGCACCTCTTCAACCTCCCCCACCCACAAAAACAAAGTCCCCCAGGCTACACATATGCAGGCGTGGATTATGCCAAATTGTTGTGTGGTGTCTCCATCATCCGTAGCGGGGAGAGCATGGAAAACGCACTTCGGGATTGCTGCAAGGGGATCAAGATTGGAAAGATCCTGGTACACAGGGAACGGTCACTGATGCACACGTTTTCAGCAATGGAAGAAGAGGCTCGGCGCATGGATCAGGAAAATGCAAGGGGAGAAAATGCAGGGGGGGGGAAGGAAGCCATCAGCCGGGGGGCATCTGCATCCGGGGAGGGGGGGATCCTGCAAGGTGGGGAGGGGTTGCTGGGGGATGCATGCAGCCCACCTCGTACACACATGATTGCTGCATCACACACACCTGTGGGTACACCATCCGCACGACCAAGCAACAGGTGTGTGAGTACATGGGGGGGGGGGCTGTTGTGTATGGAGAAGAAACACGCGCACACACACACACACACAATACCAACTCTGCAATTCCCATGAAGTTTTCTCATACACGTATATCCAGCATCTACCACATCCACCCACATCCACATCCACAACCACATCCACCACATCCCCAACACAGTGGTGAGGTGATCTACGAGCGACTACCAAAAGACATTGCAGAGCGCTACGTGCTCCTCCTTGACCCAGTGCTCTCCACTGGCTATAGTGCAGAGCGTGCAATTCGCGTGCTGTTGGACAAGGGCGTTGAGGAAAGCAAGATCTTGTTCTTGACGCTGGTATGTGCACCACAGGGTGTACATCGGATATGCTCACAGTTTCCCACACTCAAGTTGATTACATCAGAGATTGATGATGCTGTGAATGATGCGTTTCAAATCGTGCCAGGGGTTGGTGATTTCGCAAACCGTTACTTTTGTGAGTGATGGTGTTGTGATGTGTGTTGTGATGGCATCATGTATGGGTTGTGTGAGGAGCATGGGTAACACAAACATGATGTGGTGCTGCAGAGAAGGAGGAAAAAGTGTTGCAGGTGTTGTACAGTGCTTATTTGGTGCTGCTGCTGCACAAAGTGTGCTTGTGCTTGTTGGTTACACAAGGACATGCACGTGGCCGGTTGCACAAAACCAACCCATACACAATGGTGTCATTGTCAATCATCATCATCCTCTAGACACAGCACCCCACATTGCTTATGCGGCCATAGTCAGGAGTGATTTTGTGCGTAAACAATGTGTTGTGAGAAAAAAAAGGGGAGGACATCATGTGACATAAAAAGGTGTGGTGGATACATACATGGCGCATCCCCTACAACACGTATGATGTTTATATTCGTGTTCATTCATACACAAAAACAACACAGGATGTGCTTTTTAGATCGTCCAGATCATGATTGATCTGCAACTCCCCATACGACTCCCTACTTGTGTACATCATATGCCTACACCAATCAGTGTACATCATCCTGCCTGTGAACACCTCGGGTTTCCCCCCGCCACAAAAAAATACATATACTACTCAATACTTGCCAATGCCAAAGATCCTGACCTTGTGCATCACTGGAAGCTTGGCCACGAGCAGCCAGAGCACCACTATCAAGTTGATCCCAAGTGGCTGCCGCTTGTATTCACAACCATGGCTGGCAAGGATGAACAAGACCACCGGGATGGTGGCAAAAAACTTGCGATTTGCAGTTCCTTGCACACCATCATCGAGCTGCTCCCAAAACGTCAATGAATCGTATTCTCCTTGATCTGCTTCCACAGGGCTGCCCTTGTGCCAGTGCAACAAGTAGTAGCTCAACAAGCCATGCCCAATGTGCACATAGGTCCACGCCATGCCAGGGTCGACCACTGTGCAGAGGCCAAGCCAGGCCACCAAAATGAGCGTGCTAATGAATGTCCAAGAGCCAGGAGCGTCCAACCAGTTGACATTTTTGTTGGAGACAACCTCACGAGGTACGGGCTTGCTTGGCGAAGTGATGAGAACCATGGTGGTACGTGGTGCAAAGCGGGTCTGATGATCACCAGCGAGCTTGCTCTTGTCGGCAAAACACGTGCTCGACACGCACTCTTGATGTGCTTTGGTGTGTTGTTTGCCTAGGGATGGACTTTGTCGTGTCAGAGTAGGGTGGAATGTGCTGGTATGTGGAATGTGCTAGGAGTTTGTTGTTGTGCGTTGTGGAATTTTCTGTACCGTGTGTTGATTTTGGCAATGCTGTGAATGCAATGTGTTTGCAAAATAATATTGCAAAGAAGTGGCAAGAAGATGTGGCGCGTTCACCACAATGTGCATATTGCGCTGCCCATTACTAGCCAAATTGGTACAGGCATGGCTTGCTTGCATAGCTGCATGCATGGGCTACATGCATTGCCAACATGCATGGCTGCAAGAGGTGATCCTAGGTGTGAGGCCGGGTGTGAGGCTGGGGGTGGAGTGCGCTCCACACGTGTGGAGACAATATGCAGACAAACACTTGCAAAACATACCAAAACAATAAGGACAAGCAATAGCACATAAATAAAGCACGTAAACAACATGGATCCCCAACCGTCCATGACATGCCACGACCATCAGCCACCACCACGATGTTTTCTCATTCTCTTCAACATTTCGAAAAAATGCAACGTTGGCAACATATTACGCACAGCAAGTGCTTTTGGCGTCTATCAGGTACATGGCACACCACTAATTTCAACCCCACATGGATGTGTTGGCACATCCACCGCACGCCACAACCACAACCAGGTGTGCATTATTGGCAACCGCAGCTTTTCGACATATGGCAGCCATGGAGCAGATGCACACCTCGACTATCGTCACTTTGTCACCCTTGAAGCATGCTGTGCATACCTGCACGATGAACATCATGCCCAGATTATTGGCATTGAAATCACCGACAACGCCTACCCCGTCCATGCCCATCCTTTCCACACCAATACCGCATTCATGCTGGGCAATGAGGGCACTGGTCTTTCATCCAAGCAAATGGCACTGTGCGACTCGTTTGTGTACATCCCACAGCATGGCCAGGGCACTGCAAGTTTGAATGTCAACGTTGCCGCTGCCATTGTACTGCACCACTTTGCGTGTTGGGCTGGCACACCAGAAGCACCTCGTACAGGGTTTAAATACAACGTCAAGGAGCGGCCCCTGCGCAAGGCAGCTAGGGGGACTGTGCCATTGACAGATGAGGAGCGACAGGCAGAGCGTGCACGGCGTGCGGCACTGATACACGAGGAAGAGGATGGGAGTGGACTCGGTATGGTTGGTGGTGAGATTTGGTGATGATATTGTTCAAGGTGATGGTGTGTTGACCATTGACTTCCACAGAATTGTATCTAACGCACTTGTTTCTGACGCACAGCTGCATTGTTTGACCATAACCAGGAGGAGTGATGAGGGGTTTCATCGCGAGGGGATGATGGGATCATTGTGTCGAGGGGATCTCTGTGGTGCTATGGAATGACAGAATGCAGTGCCGCCGCATGATCATTATGTACACCCATTGTTCATGTACACCCATTATATATAAAGAGTGGTATTTTCCACACATGAGCGCTGCTATTCGTTGTTGTCTGCATATGTGCACATGCCAACATGTAACATACATTTTTGCAACAAAGTGTGTGGTGCTTGCAAGCAGCAGCATTGACAACACAAAAAGAATTGTTGTGGAAACAAACACTCGGTCAAACTATGTCCGTCAAAAGACACAATAAAGCACAAAAACAACCACAACAACCAATGCTGCTTTTATTCATGCGCATTCCCCTCTCCGTGACACTCATGCACCCCTTTGTCCTCATGTTGTCGCCTTTTCACCACACGACCAATCACCCCTACACCCAAACACCCCCAATGCCTGCAACGGCCCCACATCCTCTGCATCCAAATGCAACGCACGATCCACCAAATACACAGGAGGGCCCCCCCGGGCCCGCCGTCGGGGCCGCCCACTCCCCCCCGGGGACACGCCCGTCCCAGCAGCAGCACGAAGCGTCGCGTCCACCATTGCCATGCGCGCAGCATACGCACATGTGTGTACCAGGTCGGTATGTGTTGCTGTGCACAACAAAGGGGCCCTCCATCGCACCGCCTGCATGACCTGCCATCCGACCGCCTGCCGGTGTGCCAACAGGGCCCCTTGTGCTGCAGACGGTGGGGGGGCCTGTTGTGGTACACAAGGATGGTCCCCAGCAGGAGCTCCATCACCTTGCTCCCTCCTTCTCCCTGTACTTGCTTGCATACACAATGTAATGGCAACCGCAGTGGCGGGGGGCCCCACTACCTGGCCATCCCACAGGGCCCCTGGTATCTGGGGCAACTCGGGGCCCCTCGCATGGGGCCCTGCTGCGCATGCGTCTGCCAATTGCTCGTCGATGATGAGGTAGAGGGGTGTGTGTAATGGTGGGGGAGGGGGTGGGGTGGGCATGCAGCCCTGGGCGGTGAGGTGTGCTCGGTAGCATGCTGTGACGTCCTAGGTGTGTGTGTGTTTAGGGAGGGGAGATGGTGGGGGGTGCATGTGCGTATGTTTGAATACTTGTTGTGTGTGTACAAACAAATGCATTGCTTGCATACATACACACACAATCACCACCTACCTGTAGAACAAGTGGCCGTATCAACCCCCCCACCCCCACCACCGCATCCCGCAGCGTGCACAGCACGTCACACACAGACGCCACCTCTGCCACATCACAGCATGCTTGCATAGCAGACACAGCATGGGCAGACACAGCATGAGCATACACAGCATGGGCATTCACATGGGGAGCATGTGGGGTGTGTTGTGGGGTGTGTGTGGACGCATACGCAGCGGGTGGTGGGGGTGGGGGTGGCTGGTGTGGACATGGTTGCGCATACAGGAACGTGTACAGGGGTGGTACATGCATGCTATCATGCATGATAGTGCTCCCTTGGGGTACATTGTCGTTGCCGACATGGGTTTGTGTGACACGGGTTTGTGTGACAGGAGGAGCAGCATGGTTGGGGGCGGGTGGTGGCTGTGGGTGTGGGTGTGTGACGTCCACACCCATGTATGTTGGTGATGATACCACCACATCTGCAGGTGCTTGTGTTGGTGCTTGTGGTGTTGGAGCATCAGGGTCTTCTATGTCATCATTATCATCATATTGATTATCATTATTGTGCCGAGTATCATTATCATTGTTGAACACATCGTCGGTGTGCATACTTGTGTCATCGTCATCTTCATCACCCTCATTGCATGCCCCCCCCCCCTCCTCCTCCTCCTCCTCATTATCACCACCCAACGTAGTGTTGGTGTTGTCAGTGGTGGATGTGGTAGCAGCAACCTGCCAAGGGGAATTGGTTGCATACCATATATATTGGTTGTATATGGTTGTGTATACATGGTATACAGGGGATACCATAAATATTGGTTGTATATATATATATGGTATACAGGGGGGAAAACACTATACAGGGGAGGTATACCAATACAACACACACAAACAAACAAGCACAAGCACACACACAACCACAACCACAAGCACACACCCACTCTACCACATACCTTGTGTTTCGGCTGCACCCCACCAAGCAGCAGTTGCCCTAGTCTTCCCCTTGGCCGTGGTTTGAGCCACATAGCCAGCTGTGCTGTGCATGCTGCTGCTAATGCTGTGCAATACAGGTCGGTGAGGTGTGTGTGGTATGCTTCCCATGCTGCCATGTGTGCTGCTGGATTGTGTGTTATTGCTGGTGGGTTGTGTGTTGTTGATAATGATGATGGCAGTGGTGGTGGTGGTGATAATGGTTGTACTGGTGTTGACATAGCACTGTCCTTGTGTTGTTGTTGTTGTTCCTCCTCTACACCTTGTTGTTGCTGCTGCTGCTGTTGCTGTCCCTCTACACCTTGTTGCTGTGGTTGTTGCTGTCCCTCTACACCTTGTTGTAATGCTGGTGATTGTGTCTGTTGTTCCCACTGGTGTGCCACCTCAGCAACAGCAGTGTGTAGCTGGCACAGCGTGCGCAGCATGACATGCAGCAGCGAGTGGTGTGCAGTGTTGAGGGTGTGCCAGGCATGTGGTGTGGGACGTGTGGCAGTGAGGAGCTGCAGCTGCATGAGCGATGCCCTGTGAGTTTGTTACGTGGTACGAGTTGTGGAATAGGGAATACGAAATGTGGTGTTTGTGTGGTGTGTGTGTGTATGGTGGTGGTAGGTGGGGATGGTAGGTCGTGAGGAGGTATAGTAAAGATGTGTGGGTTATGAATTCTACTTGTAACTACACACACACAACACACACCACACACACAACACCCATATTGTAATGAACCCACACCAACCATCTCCCCCACCAACCATCTCCCCCACCAATCATCTCCCCCACCACATACCGTATATCACCATCACACTGCACAGCCAACCGCCCCAACACCCCCTCTTCCACCCACCCACCCACCCCCTCCTTGTCACACACTGCCCGCAACAACCCCACCAACTCGTCTGGCATGGGACGCACAAACCGCAGGCGTGTTGCTTGTGCAGTTGCTGTGTATATCTCTGCATCAAGTTGTGTGTTCCCTATGATCACAAGGGGACACTTTGTTTCGCTTGCCATGCGTTCGAGGGCCCCTGCAAACCCCTTTTCATCGTCTGCGAGTTCATCACAGTCTTCAAACAACACAATGCTGAGAAGAGGGGGTGTCGTGGTGGTGGTGGTGTTTGTCATGGTGTTTGTAGTAATGGTGTTTGTCATGATGTTTGTCATGGTGTTTTTCTGTCCACAAGATGGTTCTGGAGTGGTGCGTTTGGAAAACACCCCCCCCACAGGCATCGGGGGGCCCCACCCCAACTGCGCAAGCGTGTGCTCCATGCGTTGTTGTCCCCCCTTTTGTTTCCCACCTCCACCACCACCGCCACCATGTTGTTTAGGGAGTCGTTGGCTCTGTGTGGCCTCCCCCACCAGGCGGGTCACAGCAGCACCGCTTCGAATAGATGATGCATTCACCTCAATCACACCCAAACCCAGCTGGTATGCAATTGCATACACCGCTGCTGTTTTACCACTTCCAGAGGGACCTGTTATGGTGATCATGAGGTTGCTCGAGGGGGTGGAAATGAGAGGGGAGGGGATGGAATCAAAGCTGTCGCGTTTTCCACGGGACCTTCGTGGTTGGGGGGTCTGTGTGGGTGGGTGGGGGGGTAGGGGGGGGGGGGGGTATGAGACGTGGATGTGT
>VFQP010001669.1_pt1 | contig 56535 bp, 50 predicted proteins | sample 3512351 | NCBI WGS metagenome assembly VFQP01 (sample SAMN10412372, study PRJNA504923) | tailings metagenome | isolation source: Relicate 1 Philex TSF1 revegetated site | place: Philippines: Tuba, Benguet | collected 2017-08-29 | reverse complement strand
GGAACTACTATTACCCCGGCTGGTGGGAAGGCCAGGCGATGCTCCACTTCTTCATCAACCTCGAGAAGTGGAACGAACTGCCGAAAGCGTATCAGGCCGTTATCCGGGCCGCCGCGCAGACGGCCAACACGATCATGATGGCGCGGTACGACATGCAAAATCCGGCCGCACTGCGCCGGCTCGTCAAAGCGGGCGCGATCCTGAGGCCATTCTCGGAACCGGTGCTCGACGCCTGCTTCAAGGCATCAAACGACGCCTACGCCGAGCTTTCGGCCAAGAACCCGCAGTTCAAGAAGACCTACGAGGCGATGACCGCCGTGCGAGCCGAGGACTATCTCTGGTTCCAGCTCTCGGAGCACACGAGCGATACCTACATGATGATCCAGCAGCGCAAGAACGCGCTCTAGCTTGCAGGCTCAGGCGAGAAGACTTTTCACCGCGGCGCGGATTTGCTCCAGCGTGAAAGGCTTGGTGATGACGCCGAGGTTCGGTGACTTGAGGGCTTGAGCGCGATCCAGCTCCTCGGAGAAACCAGACATCAGCAGGAGCTTCAGGTTCGGCGCTGCCGCGATTGCCCGGCGGGCCAGCTCCACGCCGTCGAGGCCGGGCATGTGGACGTCGGAAACCAGGAGCGCGAACTTGCCGGTGTCGGCGCTGAGCGTTTCGAGGGCTTCGGTGCCGTCCTGGGTCAGGTCGACGCTATGACCGTCAGACGTCAGCGCGCGCTTTACGAGATCGCGCGTGGCCTCGTCATCGTCGGCCAGCAATATATGCGCCATGTTGCCCTCCCCGGACTTCGGGCCGGACCACGCGGCCGGCCTTACTGTCGCTTTTAGCCTCCCCGGTGTCTTCCGCCAAATGCCGGTGGTCTCACGTCTCCTTCGACATGCGGCCAACGAAGGGAAGCTCGCGGTAGCGATGCGCCACGTCCATGCCGTATCCGACGACGAACTCGTCGTTGCCCTGGAACGCGCTGAAGTCCGCCTTGACGTCGACGGCTCGAGAAACCTGTTTGTCGATCAAGACGCACGTCAGAATCTGGCTCGCGCCCCGGGCGGCGATCAGATCCTTTGCGAACACCAGCGTGCGGCCGGAATCGAGGACGTCGTCGATCAGCAGGACGTTGCGGTCCTCCACCCCGAGGTCGAGGTCGCGAAGGATTTCGACCTTGCCGGAGGATGTCTTGCTTTTGCGGTAACTCGACAGCGTCAGGAAATCCACCTCGGGCTCGAGGCCCGTGCGGTGAAGGGCGCGGATGAGGTCGGCCGCGAACACAAAGCTGCCCTTCAACACGGCGACCACCAGCAGGCGCTCGAGCTTCCGGCCAGCGATCTCGGCGGCCAGCTCCTCCAGCCGAGCCGCGATGCTGTCCGCCGAATAGATGACCTCGACTTCAGAGGCGGCGGGTGTCGTGTCCGTCATTCTCACTTCCTTACTCGTGCTTCAAAGGACAATCCCAGCTCTAAAGATGTTCACAAGCCAAAACGTGCTCGGAAATCATGTGCTTAGATGGGTATTCTTCCCTCAGGGTGACAATGCGCGCCGGGCGATGCCGCCCAGCCCTGCCCCAGGTATCAAGTGATTGGCGCGGAAGTGCAAGCCAGCCGGGGCAATGTTCGTGAACGCGCCAACGGCGGTTTGTACATGCCGCCGCCATATTCGTAACCGATTGATACTCCGCTCGCCTTCCCGCATATAGGCGCGCGAGCACATGCCTAACCCTCCCAGCTCATCCCGGAGCGAGCCGCCCGTGATCCGATTGACGAACGTTGGCCTGAAGTACGACAGGGGCCCCGAGATCCTTTCGGAGGTGAATTTTCATCTCCGGCCAGGTTCTTTTCACTTCCTCACGGGTCCGTCCGGCGCCGGCAAGACGTCACTGCTGCGGCTGCTCTTCATGTCGCTGCATCCGACGCGCGGGCAGATCCAGCTCTTCGGCCAGGATGTGAGCCGCATCACGACCAGCAAGCGCGCGCCGCTGCGGCGGCGCATCGGAATCGTGTTCCAGGACTTCCGCCTTCTCGAGCACCTCACGACCTGGGAAAACGTCGCGCTGCCGTTGCGCGTCATCGGCAAGCGCCTCGACGACTACAAGGAGGACGTCACCGACCTTCTGCAATGGGTCGGTCTCGGCGACCGCATGCACGGCTACCCATCGGTCCTGTCGGGCGGTGAGAAGCAGCGCGCCGCCATTGCGCGCGCCGTCATCGGTAAACCGGAGCTGCTGCTCGCGGACGAGCCGACCGGTAACGTCGACCCGCAGATGGCGCGGCGGCTACTCAGACTTTTCATCGAGCTGAACAGGCTCGGCACGTCGGTTTTGATCGCTACCCACGATCATCAACTGATGCGGCAATTCAAAGCCCCCCGACTGGAGTTGCACGACGGCCATGTCCGGATCGTATGATCGCCCCGACCGACCGGCGTTGCGCGGGCTCGATCCCAATCGTGCGCCCGAGTACGACCCCTACGAAGACAGTTCGCTCGTGACCCAGGGCGGACGGGTGTCGACGCAGGCGCGGACGGATTTCGACCGGACTTACGACGTCGATACGATGGCGACCGGCGAAGGCGCGCTGCGCTCGGACTATGAGCGGCATTCGCGCCCGGACGTCTACGTTCCGCCGCGGGAGGCTTCTCGCAAAGTCCAGTCCATGACGGCACCCATCGTGCCGGCAGGGTCCGTCACGGGACGCTCTCTGACGCTCGTGATTACGATCATGTGCTTCCTTGCCTGCCTGACCGTTGGCGCGGTCTACATGATCCGCCAATCCGCCAATGCCTGGCTGCGCGACATCGCCAGCGAGGTGACCGTGCAGGTGCAGGCCAAGGATGGCACGGACGCGGACAAGCTGACGCAACAGGTCGCGACCTACCTCGGACAGCAGAGCGGCATCAGCAAAGTGACGGTGATGTCGGCCGCGGAGTCGGCCGCCTTGCTCGAGCCGTGGCTCGGGCAGATCGACGATCTCAAGGCGCTGCCGCTGCCGCGTCTCATCGCGCTCGAACTCGATCGCGCGGCGCCGCCAAATCTCGATTCCGTCCGGTCAGGCCTGTCGGGCCAATATCAGGGCGTCACGCTGGACGATCACCGGCGCTGGCAACAGCAGATCGCGACGATCACGAACAGTTTCGCGCTGGGAGGACTCGCGATCCTCGCCCTGGTGGCGATGGCTACGACGGCCATCATCGTGTCGGCCACTAAGAGTTCGATGGCCTCGAACCGCGAGATCGTCGAAGTGCTGCATTTCGTGGGCGCGACGGACCGTTTCATTGCGCGGGAATTCGAGAAACATTTCCTTCGGCTCGGGGTCCGGGCCGGGCTGGTCGGCGCGGCCCTGGCGCTCGCCGTCTTTTTGCTCATGCCGACGATCGTGCAAGTCATGGGCGGTGGCTCGATGACGCTTTCCGAGCTTCACCGCCTCGTTGGGTCCGGGGCGCTCGACATGGCCGGGTTCGTGCTCATGGGCATCGTCGTGGTCGTTATCGCGGCCCTTTGCATGCTTACCTCGCGCTTCGGTGTATTCCGCATCCTCAACAGCAAGCAATGATTGAGAAAAAGCGGGTTCAGCAATTAATCATTTCGCCGTGCGGCCCGTTTGGGACTTGTCACAGCAGAGGCCAAATCAGCTAGTCTGGTCAGGGAGTGGGCGCTTCGTGCGGGGATGGCGATGGCTGAAGGCCACGCCGCCCACGGCACTGCCGGGTGGGCGAGAATGAGTCCGAGACGCATCCTGATTGGCTTGGTGGGCGGAGCGGCTGCGCTTGTCGGCTTCGGGTTTGTGCTGTTCGCGAACGCGGTGATGCGTGAGCCCGAGGTCCAGAACGTGCACGCCGACGGCATCGTCGTGCTGACGGGCGGACAAACGCGCATCACGGAAGCCGCGAAACTGCTGCAGGATGGTCGCGGCCGGCGTCTTCTCATCTCCGGCGTGAACCAGAAAATCGGCCGCCCTTCGTTGCTCAAGATCTCGGGGATCGACGAGAAGACCTTCAATTGCTGCGTCGATCTCGGCTATGCGGCTTTGAACACGGTCGGCAACGCAGAGGAAACACGGCGCTGGGCGGAAGCGCTCGGTTATGACCGGCTCATCGTCGTCACCGCCAGCTATCATATGCCCCGCAGTCTGGCCGAGCTGGCGCGCGTCATGCCGAACATCGAACTCGTGCCGCATCCCGTGGCGCCGGATGGCCTCAAGCGCAAGGTCTGGTGGCTCGATGCGTCGACGACGCGTCTTTTGGCCTCCGAGTACATCAAGTTCCTGCCGGCAGCCGCGCGCCTCGTGGTGGCGCGCGGAATGTCCCCCTGGCAGTCGACGTCGCTCACGGCGTCGTCCGGGGCCGCGCGCAAGTCCTGAACAATAAGATGTAGACATTCGATGGGCCGTCGGATTGGATCCGGCGCCATCAATCTTTTTACCCGGCCTCGCTTCTCATGCTGCTGACCGTTCGCTCCATCCTATTTGCCGTCGCCTTCTACGTGACGACAGCCCTGTTCCTCGTGCTGGGATCCTGGCTGCTCTTTGCGCCCCGAAGCTGGGCCATGGCGGGGCTCCGGACGCATGCGATTGTCTCGGTATGGCTCCTGCGCGTTATCGCCGGCACCAAGCTCGAGGTGCGCGGCCAAGACAAACTTCCCAAGGGCGCGTGTCTCGTCGTCTCGAAGCATCAGTCGGCGTGGGACACTTTCGGGCTGGTGCCGCTGTTCCGCGATCCAGCGATCGTCCTCAAGGACGAGCTCAAGTGGATCCCGTTCTACGGATGGTTCTGCGTCAAGTTCGAGCACATCCTCGTCAGGCGCGACAAGGCGGCCAAGGCGCTCAAGGCGATGATCGCGGACGCGCAGGTGCGCGTGGCGCAAGGCCGCGAGGTCGTGATTTTTCCGGAGGGCACGCGGCAGGCGCCTGGCGCGCCGCCCGATTACAAGCCCGGATACGTCGCCTTGTACGAGGGTCTGGACGTACCCTGCGTGCCACTGGCACTCAATTCCGGGCTGTTCTGGCCCCGGCGTCAGTTTCTGCGTTACCCGGGCACGATCGTTGTCGAATTCCTGGATCCGATTCCGGCGGGCCTTCCGCGCAAGGAGTTCCGTGAACTGCTCGAAGCCCGGCTGGAAGCCGCCTCCCTGCAACTGGTTCTGGAAGGTCAGAAGAGCCTGAGCCAGAACAAATGAGAACCTAAAGGGAACATTTGTTTGACGATGGTGGGGTGAGCGCTTATATTTCAGAGCCATGCTGGATGGCTCGAGGCGCAGATGACGGACGCCCCCACATTCCTGGCCCCGATTTCCGAGGAGATCTGGCGGCGCAAATATAGGTTCGAAAGCGAGGCGAGCCGCGACGAAACGCTGGCGGACACGTTCCGGCGTGTCGCTGACGCCGCGGCTTCCGTCGAGAAGGGCGGCAAGCGAGTTCGCGCGCGCTGGGCACAGCAGTTTTACGAGAGCATGGCCGACTTCGGCTTCGTTCCCGCGGGGCGCATCCTTGCGGGTGCTGGCACCGGGCGCAGCGTCACGCTTTTCAATTGCTTCGTGATGGGCCGTATCGGCGACGATCTCGGCGACATCTTCGAGAACGTCAAAGAAGCAGCCCTCACGATGCAGCAGGGCGGCGGCATCGGACACGATTTCTCGACGCTGCGGCCCAAGGGTGCGCTCGTCAAAAGCATCGGAGCGGATGCGTCTGGCCCGGTGAGCTTCATGGACGTGTGGGACGCCATGTGCCGCACGATCATGTCGGCGGGAGCGCGGCGCGGCGCGATGATGGGCACGCTGCGGTGCGATCATCCCGACATCGAATCCTTCATTGACGCCAAAGGTGACGCTGCCAAGCTGCGGAACTTCAATCTTTCCGTGCTGGTGACGGACGCATTCGTGGAAGCGGTGCGATCCGACAAACCTTGGGATCTCGTTTTCGAGGGCAAGGTCTACAAGACGGTGCGGGCGCGGGACCTCTGGGACCGCATGATGCGCGCGGCTTACGACTACGCAGAGCCCGGCGTGATCTTCATCGACCGCGTCAACGCGCGGAACAACCTCGCTTACTGCGAGGAAATCCGCGCCACCAACCCTTGCGGCGAGCAACCCCTGCCGCCTTACGGCGCGTGTCTTTTGGGCTCCATCAATCTTGCTGCGCTGGTGTCGGCGCCCTTTACCGACGGCGCCGCGATCAGCACGGCCAAACTCGAGGAGCGGGTTCGGATCGCCGTGCGCTTCCTCGACAACATCGTCGACGTGTCGGGGTATCCGCTCGAGGCGCAGCGCAGGGAGGCGATGGCCAAGCGGCGCATCGGTCTCGGTGTCACCGGGCTCGCCGATGCGTTGATCGCGCTCGGCTTGCGCTACGGTACGCCGGAAGCAGCGCAGCTCGCGCAAAAAATAATGAGCACGATCGAGCAGGCTGCCTATCTCGCGAGCGCGCAACTCGCGGCGGAGAAGGGTGCCTTTCCACTCTACGATGCGGAGCGCTTTTTGGCCTCACCGAATGTCATGCGGCTCGCGCCGGAGGTGCGGGACGCAATTCGAAAAAGCGGCATTCGCAACGGCTGCCTCACCTCTATCGCTCCCACTGGCACGATTTCGCTGTTTGCCGGCAATGTGTCTTCCGGCATCGAGCCAGTGTTTGATTTCCGCTACTCGCGGCGGGTGCTCGGGCCGGACGGGAGCGCGGGAATCGAAGAGGTGGAGGATCTGGCGCATGCGCGCTTCCGCAACCTTTTCGGGCCTGATGCGCCATTGACGCCGGCCTTTGTGCGAGCGGCCGAGCTTACGCCGCGCGAGCATCTCGTCATGCAGGCCGCGCTGCAGGCCCACGTCGACAGCTCGATCTCGAAAACCATCAACTGTCCCGAGGACATTTCTTTCGAGGCGTTCAAGTCGATCTATCTCGACGCGTTCGATCTCGGCCTCAAGGGCTGCACGGTGTACCGGCCGAATGCGGTGACCGGCGCGGTGCTCACGGCATCGGCCGCCGACTCTCAAAGCTCCGCAGCGGAGGCCGGGAAGACGGCCGCGCGAGAGGAGGTCGCCGTCGTTGCCGTTCCGGATCGCGAGGTGCCGCGCCGGCATGGCGACGTGGTCTACATGTCCCAGCCGCTCGACCGCGATCCGGTGCTCGCGGGCTATACCTACAAGCTGAAATGGCCGGAGAGCGATCATGCGATCTACGTCACGATAAACGATATCGATACGAACGGCAGGCGGCGTCCGTTCGAGATCTTCATCAATACCCGCAACCTCGAGCACTACGCCTGGACGGTCGCACTGACGCGGATGATCAGCGCCGTGTTCCGCCGCGGCGGAGACGTCTCGTTCGTGGCCGAAGAGCTCAAGGCGGTGTTCGATCCGCAGGGCGGGCGCTGGATGGCCGGGCGCTACGTGCCGAGCCTGCTTGCCGCCATCGGCGAGGTGATCGAGACGCACATGAAGCGTATCGGCTTCCTCGCGGATGAACCCGCTCTCGCCTCTCCGTCGTTCGTGGAGCCTGTGTCGCTTTCGGGCGGCGAAGCAGGGGGGGAGAAGCGTTCTGGGGCGGGACACATCGCTGGTGGCCCTGTCGCTGGCGGCCTTGGGGGGCTCGGCCGGAGCTGCCCGCGTTGCGCGGCGCAAGCGTTCGTCAAGGAAAGCGGGTGCTGGACCTGCCGGGCGTGCGGCTTTTCCCGCTGCGACTAATCGTGGCCAACCTTAGGCGGACGGTTCCCAGCTTGCTGCAGCAAATCCACAGGGATCTTAGATAACCACGTGGAACTTCAAGCGCGTTCCCTGCGTAACAGCTTCGAGGCGCCCGGGACAGGTAGGGTTACTCGCAGTCGAGATGCCCAAAAATGACTGAGATGGAGCCATATTTCGGCTGGAAACGCTCAGCATCCTTCGGGTCAGTAAGGTAGCGTCAAGAGCCGCGTACACGGCAAAGGAACCAGGTTATGGGAGCGCGTGTCATTCAACTCGCAGAAGTCAGAGCCCGCCGCTCTGCTCCAAAGCCCGAAATCGCTACGCTGGACGTCACGTCTGAGCTCAACGATCGTTTCCATTTCTGGAGCGGTGCTTCGGGCCGGCGCTACGTTCACTCGGTCTACGATCTCCTCGATTGCCCCGAGGTCCCCGCCGCCAATTTTCTGCTGGTGTACCGTGACGAAAAGGGGCGCCGCTCGGTGCTCGCCATCGGCCACCTGAAGCATTCGGCAGGCTCGCTCAATCTTGCAGAGATCCGTCATCGCGGCGCCCGCCTGGGAGCAAACGAGGTCCACGTGCATCTGCTGGCTCCGTCTGCCCACGAGCGCCGCGTGGTCGAACTCGACCTGCGCGCCGGCCAGATCGATCGTGGCGACGAGACGCTCATTTCGGCGACCCGCCACTGAGGCGGGATCGACACCTTCGAGTTATTGCAATCGCGCCGGCAAATTTGCTGGCGCGTTTTTGTTTGTGGTGGTGCTCACGCCATCAAACCGCGCACGGCCCACAGGCCGACGAATAGTCCAATGATCGACAGCACGACGCTGCTCCCGACGTAGAGCGCCGCAAGCCAGCCTTCGCCGCGCTCGATCAGAAGGGCTGCGTCGAGCGAGAAAGCCGAGAAGGTCGTGAAGCCGCCGAGAATCCCGGTGGTAAGGAAAAGCCTCAGCTCGTGAGGCGCCGCGCCTTTGAACGCGAACCATCCCGCGGCGAGACCCATCGCCGTCGATCCGATGACGTTTATGGCGAGGATGCCATAGGGATACCCGCTGCCGACAACGGCCGTTATCCATACGTTGAGGACGTGGCGCATGAGGCCGCCGAGGCCTGCTCCAATGAAAATGGCGATGGATGCCAACATAAGTGTGTGTCTCCGCTCTCGCTTTAGTTGCCGCCTTCGCGCGGAGCAGACACGCACGCTCCTACCCGCGCAAAAAGCGCCCGGTAGGAGCCATCAGCCTTGCGGCGGTTGTCGGGAGACTCCATTCCCATCCCGCGCGGACAATGTGCGCGACGAGTGCCGCTTTGGCAAGGATCGGACGCGCAGGGGCTGCACCTAGCCGCGTTTTGCCCGATAGCCAAAGCGATTGTCGCGAACCGTGCGCGGCGCCCATGTCATTCGGGCCGCCCAGGCCCGGGTCAAGGCGCGGGTATTCGAAGTGCTTGCCGAAATTGCGTTCCGTCCGGCGATGGCGCCTGCCAGAGTGACGAGCCTTTCCAGTCGCGGCTCCCGGATGCCGAGCTCGATCAGGTGCCGGCGGGTGTTCAAGAGGTAGTCGAGATTTGTGCCGCCGCGTCCGGCGGACCTGCGGATCAATTGCGCTTCCCGCGCAAGCGGCAGGCAGCCAGCATAAGCCGGGTGTGCGCGCTCGGCGATGTAGGTGATCGCCCAAACGGTTTGAGACCGCCCATCGCCTGCGTGTTCAAGATCCACCGGCAACCGGGCTTCGCGATAGACGCCGTAGATCAATTCGCGCTGGCGCAGATAGGTGAGCGTCCGCTCGCGCGCTTCGGGCGCGATGCGAAACGCCACGCCATCACAGACGCCGCCCCTGTCGAGTCCGAGGACCAGGCCGGGCTGCCGTTCCGTTCCGCGATAGTGGATCGAATAAATGCAGAAGGCGCGATGGTATCCGGTGAGGCGCGCGCGGCGCGTCTCCATGACCGCGAAGCCGGGATTCCAAATCAACGACCCGTAACCGAAGATCCAGAGATCGGCCGGGTCGTTGCTGCTCATGCGGCCTTTGCTCCCGGATCAGCTCTTCGTTTTCGCCGGGGCCGGTGCGCCGCTTCGCGCCGGGGTGCGGCCGAAATCCGGTGCGGCAATGTCCTGGCCGGCCTGGATGATGCCGCGGCGGATGGCGCGCGATTCCGCGAAAAGCCGGTGCAACGTGTCGCCGTCGCCGAAGCGGATGGCCCGCTGAAGCATCGTCAGGTCTTCAGTGAAGCGGCCCAGCATGTCGAGCACGGCTTCCTTGTTATTGAGGAAGATGTCGCGCCACATGGTGGGGTCCGACGCAGCGATACGCGTGAAGTCGCGAAAGCCGCCCGCGGAAAACTTGATGACTTCGCTGTCGGTCACGCGTTCGAGGTGGGCTGCCGTGTTGACGATGTTGTAAGCGATCAGGTGCGGCACGTGGCTCGTGATGGCCAGCACGAGATCATGGTGCTCGGGCGTCATGATCTCGACCTTGGAGCCGAGTCCTTCCCAGAAGGTGCGCAACTTCTCGACAGCCTTCCCGTCCGTGTGCGGCTCCGGCGTGAGGATGCACCAGCGGCCGTCGAACAACTCGGCGAAGCCCGCTTCGGGGCCAGACTGCTCGGTGCCTGCGATGGGATGACCGGCAACGAAGTGCACGCCTTCCGGAACGTGCGGGCTCACGTCCTTTACGATCGCGGCCTTCACGGAGCCGACGTCGGTCAGAATTGCTCCCGGCTTCAGGTTGCGCGAGATCTCCTTTGCAATGGGGCCGCAAAGACCGACCGGCGTGCAGAGGATCACCAGGTCCGCGCCTTCGGCGGCTTCGGCCGCAGTGACATAGCCCTCGTCGATGAGGCCGAGCTTCATTGCCGTTTCGACGGTCGCCGGTGTGCGGGCGGATCCCACGATCTCCTTCGCCAGATTGGCCCGGCGGGAGGCGTGGCTGATGGACGAGCCGATGAGCCCGATGCCGATCAGTGCGATGCGTTGGAACATCGGTTCCTTGAGGGGCTCGCTCATGCTTGCGATCCCGCAAATGCGGCGAGGGCTTCCACGACCTTTCGGTTGTCGCTCTCGGAGCCGATGGTGATGCGGAGCGCGCCGGGTAGGCCGTAGCCCGCGACGCGGCGCACGATGACGCCTCGTTGTTTCAAAAATGCGTCGCAAGCTGCCGCATCGCGGCCGCTGTCCTTCGGGAAGTGGACGAGGATGAAGTTGGCAACGCTCGGCGTGACCGTAAGGCCCAGCTTCTCGATCTCGGCCGTGAGCCAGGGCAACCATTCGTCATTATGGCGGACGGCTGCTTCGATATGCGACCAGTCTTCCATGGCAGCGGCGCCGGCCGCGATCGACGGCGCCGACAGGTTGAACGGGCCGCGGATGCGATTGAGCGCGTCGGCGACGGCGGCAGGGCAGTAGGCCCACCCGATCCGCAAGCCCGCGAGGCCGAAAATTTTCGAGAAGGTCCGCGTCATGACGGTGTTCTCGGTGGTCGCCACCAGCTCCAGCCCGGCCTCGTAATCGTTGCGGCGGACGTATTCGGCGTAGGCGGCGTCCAGCACCAGCAGGACGTCGGCCGGCAAGCTAGCACGGAGGCGGCGCACCTCGTCGATGCCGAGATATGTGCCAGTGGGATTGTTGGGGTTGGCGAGGAAGACGATGCGCGTGCGCGGCGTCACGCGCGCCAGGATCGCATCGACATCGGCCTTGAGATCCTTTTCTGGCGCGACGACCGGCGTCGCTCCCGCCGCCAGGATGACGATCCGGTAGAGCAGGAAGCCGTGCTCTGTGTAGAGCCCTTCGTCGCCCGGTCCGAGGTAGGCGTGCGCGATCAGGCTGATCAGTTCGTCCGAGCCGGCGCCGCAGACGATGCGGTCCGGATTCAAGCCGAAGCGACGCGCAATTGCCTGCCGGAGGGCCGAGGCTTGCCCATCGGGGTAACGTTCAAGCGCAGTTCCTGCCGCGGCGAACGCTTCGATCGCCTTCGGACTCGGCCCAAGCGGGGTCTCGTTCGAAGAGAGCTTGACCGGCTTGAGGCCACCCGGCACGTGACTTTCTCCCGGCACGTAGGCCTCGATGTCGAGAACACCAGGACGGGGCTTCGGGGAAAGAGGGGCCATGGGAAGGGCTCGGATTGATCCAAAGGAAGGGCGGAAACGGGCAGATGCCGGGGCGGCCCCCGTGATACCGATGGTGTCGCAAAAGCGCAAAGGTTTAAGCGCCGCGACCGGTTAGCGGGAGCGCCAAACAGAAAACCGCGGCCCGAAATACCGGACCGCGGTCTAAAAATTCCGGGATGCGCCGATGCCTACTGCATGTAGGGGGCGTCGCCACCGTGCGGAGCGTTCGGCGACGAGAAGAAGAATCCGCTGTCGAAGGGTCCGGCGATCGTCTGGTTCGTCACCGAAGGGTCGACGAACTTGCGGGTGTTGACCCCCTGCAGGTACTTATAGGAGTACCCGCCACGACGCGGCGCAGGGCGCACGACGCCGCGCAAGGGCTTTTCCTTGACGCTGGGCTTCTGAGCGAAGGCCACGTTAGGGCCGACCGGCAACGCAAGCAGCGCTACTGCAGCCATGATTTTGAAGAGACCGAGCTTTTTCATGGCGTAAACCTAACCCAGGTTGGGGGTGCATGTCGATGTGGGGGTATGATTTCGGCGGTCCGGTGTGGCTTTCTGAACCTCCGTAAAACCCCGGCCAAGGGGTCAAAGTTCCTCGATCATCGCCTGACACATCTTGAAGGCCGGTTAATGAATATTTGATGTCACGGGCGCCCTTTGCCCAGGGCCTTGACCCCGGCCGACAAGCAACGATATTGAGGTCTTGATTTCTATCGTGGTGATTTGGCCGGCCGGCTTGCAGCCACGTTAAACAATTCGCTAAATGGGCCGTCGCGCACCCGACATTCGGATGGGCCGGTCCTTTGGGCCGGTGTCGAGCACCCGCAGATGCGGGCAGGAGTGCGCAAGGCATGGGCACCTCATCCGCGTTGTCCGGCGGGTCCGCTCAGGACGATGGCCGCAAAAGCGAGCATCGGCTGCCTGAAGTTCACAGTCCGTCGAGCCAGATTGTGGTCTTTCCCGAGAATGCCCCCCTGCGGCTGGAATCGGGGCAGCTCATCGCGCCGCTATCCATCGCCTACCAGACCTACGGCACGCTCAACGCGGACAAATCGAACGCCATCCTGATCTGTCACGCGCTAACGGGCGACCAGCATGTGGCCAACGTCCATCCGGTGACCGGGAAGCCGGGCTGGTGGGACGCGCTGGTCGGGCCTGGAAAACCTGTCGATACGAACCTGTTCTTCGTCATCTGCCCCAACATCCTCGGCGGCTGCATGGGCTCGACGGGACCGGCGTCGCTCAATCCCAAGACGGGCAAGCCGTTCGGTCTCGACTTTCCCGTGATCACCATCGGGGACATGGTCGATGCGCAGGTGCGCCTCATCGACCATCTCGGCATTGGCGAATTGTTCTCGGTCATCGGTGGGTCGATGGGCGGGATGCAGGTTCTCGAGTGGGCCGCGCGGCAAAAGGGACGCGTCGCGACGGCTATCCCGATCGCGACCGCGGCCTGGCACTCGGCGCAGAACATCGCTTTTCACGAAGTCGGACGGCAAGCGGTCATGGCGGATCCAGAATGGCGGGCCGGGAACTACTACGAGCATGGAGTCGTGCCGAAGAACGGCTTGTCGGTCGCGCGCATGGCCGCTCACATCACTTATCTTTCCGAGAAGGCGCTGCAGGGCAAATTCGGCCGCAACCTGCAGGATCGAACAGCGCGATCGTTCTCGTTCGATGCGGATTTCAAAATCGAAAGCTATCTGCGCCATCAGGGCTCGACGTTCGTCGACCGCTTCGATGCCAACAGCTATCTCTACATCACGCGCGCCATGGACTACTTCGATCTCGAAGGCGCGCACGGCGGCAAGCTGGCGAATGCGTTCACGGGCACCGGCACGCAATTCTGCGTGGTGTCGTTTACGAGTGACTGGCTCTATCCGACGCGGGACAGCAAGGCGATCGTGAAGGCGCTCAACGCCGTCGCCGCGAACGTGTCGTTCGTCGAGATCGAGAGCGACAAAGGTCACGACGCGTTCCTGCTGGAAGAACCTGAGTTTCATGCGACGGTGCGCGGGTTTCTCGGCGCGGCGGCCGCGAAGCGCGGGCTCCGGTCTGAAACGGAGGCACTCTGATGCAAAAAGCCGTTCCGTTTTCCGGCTCATCACGTGCCGACCATCTTCTGATCGCGGAAATGGTGGCACCCGGATCGCGCGTCCTCGACGTGGGCTGCGGCGATGGTGCGCTGCTCAAGCTTCTGGCGGAGACGAAGGGCGTCGATGGGCGCGGCGTCGAGCTTTCGCGCGAGAAGGTCAATCTCTGCGTGAAGAGCGGGCTCTCGGTGATCCAAGGTGACGCCGATCGCGATCTCGCCGACTATCCGGATCAGTCGTTCGACTACGCGATCCTGTCGCTTACGATCCAGGCGACGCGCGATCCGAAGACGGTGCTCAGCAACCTGCTGCGCATCGGCCGGCGCGCCATCGTGTCATTCCCGAACTTCGGCCATTGGCGCATTCGCGCCCAGCTCCTGCTCACGGGCCGCATGCCGATGACACCAAATCTGCCGGAGCCCTGGTACACGACAGCGGACGCCCACCTCTGCACGATCAAGGACTTCGTCGACCTCGTCCGGATCGTCGACGCAGAAGTCGAGGCCGGCGTCGCGTTCAACGCGAACGGCCAGCGGTTGCCGATCAAGAAGTCGCTGTCGTTGCAGAACCTGCTCGGTGAAAAGGCCGTGTTCAAGCTGAAGCGACGTGCCTAGCTTTCCCTTTGTGTCATCCTTGGCCTTGTGCCTAGCTCCACTTCGCGGCTGGAGGCTTGGTCCCCAAGAGCGGTTGTCCGGTGGATGGTTGATCCTCGGGACATGCCCGAGGAGGACAGTATTGGGGGCGTTGCCTCTGGGATCACTAGCGTCAGCGGATGGTTACGAGGTCGCGCAGGGCGCGTGCGCGGGCGGGCTTGCCTTTGACAGGCGCCATCATCTCCTTGCGTGCCTCGACGATCAGGACGCCGCCAAGCGCGGGGGAAAGGCGGGCGCCGACGCGCTCCCATGCCGTCGCCGAACGCACAAGGATGCCGCGATCCAAGGGCGGCAGGTGAAGAGCCGTCGACCAGTTCTCTGGGGTGAACAGCGCCTGATGGAGCAGGCTGTCGAGCTGGGACCGGCTGTAGGGCCGGCCGTAGCCAAAAGGCGTGGTGTCGACGTGGGCCCATAATCCGCGCCGGTTCGGGACAACGATCATCAGCCTGCCGTCAGGTTTCAGCACGCGCCACAATTCCCGCAGGAATGGCGTCACTTGCTCGGCGACTTCCAGGCAATGGACGACGAGGAGCCGGTCTATCGAGTTGTCGCGCAGCGGCAGCTCGTCTTCCTCGACAAGGGTCGAAAGGATGGGCGCGGACGGGGGCCAGATCAGCGCCCCCTGGCTGGCGGGCATGAGGGCCGAGATGTGTTTCGCTTCCCCGCGATAGGCGCCGATGAAGGGCGTGCCGAAGCCGAGGGCGGCGACCGTCTCGCCCGGCGCGGCGCCCCACTGCGAGCGAATGCGCCGCGCGAGGATGCGCCGCGCGATCTGCCCGAGCGGCGTCGCGTAGAAGTCCCTCAGCGTTACGACATCCAAATGCATGCGATACCGCAGATCCGAAATTGCGACCACTTTTCGCCCAACCGGCATTGAAATAGCAAGGTCGCGCGGTTAGCTTTTCTCATGATCCGGCCGGCACCAACGCGGGCGGCATCAGCGGATGCATGGCCCAACCCGAAATTCACCAATTTCCCTGTCTCAAGGACAATTATGGCGTTCTCGTCCATGACACGGAAGGGGGCGTCACGATCGCCATCGATGCGCCCGAAGCGGCGGCAGTCAAGCGCGCGCTCGAAGAGAAGGGCTGGCGACTGACGCATATTCTGGTGACGCACCATCACGCGGATCATACGGCCGGGATACCCGCGCTCAAAGCCGAAACCCAGTGTGAGGTCATCGGACCGCGAAACGAGGCCGGGCGCATCCCCGGTCTGACGCATGCGGTCGGCGAACCCGACGTCGTTTCGATTGGCAGTTTGAAGTTCAAAGTGCTCGATACTCCGGGCCACACCATAGGGCATGTCACGTATTGGCTCGATGACGCGAGCGTCGCCTTCGCCGGCGACACGCTGTTCGCGATGGGATGCGGGCGCATACTCGAGGGCACGCCGGAGATGATGTGGAGATCCCTGCGCAAAATCGCGGACTTGCCGCGCGATACGATCGTCTACTGCGGACACGAATATACGGTGGGGAACGGCCAATTCGGTATCACGATCGAGCCTGACAATCCGCGCATCCGAGAGCGCCTGACGGATGCCGAGACGGTGCGCGCCCAGGGGCAGCCCACATTGCCAACCCGCATCGATCTGGAACTCGAAACCAACGTCTTCCTGCGTGCGGACCGGCAGTCCATCCGAGCACGGTTGGGCCTAGAAGCCGCGGCGGCCTGGAAAGTGTTCGCCGAAATCCGCGAGCGCAAAAACCGCGCATGACCCTCGATGCCGACCGCGTCATCGCTGAGCTTGGGCTCACGCCGCATCCCGAGGGCGGCTACTACCGCGAGACATTCCGGGACGCACACCCTGAAGGAGACCGCGCGCATTCGACTGCGATCTACTTTCTGCTCAAGGCCGGCGAGATTTCGCGTTGGCATCGTGTGGATGCGGCCGAAGTCTGGCATTGGTACGCGGGGGCGCCATTGATGCTCGCGACCGCTCCGCCGGACGGAGGAAGCCGCTCGCTGCGGCTCGGTCCTGCCTTGCTCGAAGGCGAGCGGCCGCAGGCCGTTGTCGAGACAGGTTGGTGGCAGCAGGCGTGGTCGCTCGGCGATTGGACGCTGGTCGGCTGTACCGTGGCGCCTGGCTTCGAGTTTGCCGGTTTCGAGATGGCGCCGGAGGGATTCGGCCCGCGCGGTACCCAAGCTCAGGGTTGAAATCTGCGCCGCTGCGGTTCGGGCCGGGGTTTTCCACCATTCATTGTGTGAACCGGCGCAGTCCATCCCATTGTTTTTTCCACCCTTCGAGCAATTCCTGGGGACCGGGTCCGGCCTACGCTTGTGGCTGAAACCCGACTCGTTGAAGAGTGCGAATCAATTGGGAAATTGCGTGCGCGCAGCGGGGGTTGCAAAAATGAAGGTGGAGTCCACCGGGGCTGTTCTAAGTACGGTATTCGTCGACTACGACAACATCTACCTGTCGCTGAAGCGAAAGAACGAAGAGGCGGCCAAGCGGTTCGCCAAGGATGCTGCCCTGTGGCTGCGCGAAATCGAGAGCGGCCGGCTGATCACGCCGACGAATGGCTCGAACTTCACCACGCCGCGCCGGATCGTCATGAGCCGCTGTTACGGCAACCCGGTGCCGCGCCGGAACGCGAACGACAATTCGACGGACATGAACTCGTTCCCGTTCGTGCGCCATCACTTCCTGCGCGCCGGTTTCGAGGTCGTCGACTGCCCGCCACTCACGGCGCAGCTCAAGAATTCCGCCGACATCCGAATGGTCATGGACGTTCGCGATTTTCTCACCCACGAGACCCGGTTCGAGGAATTCATCCTGCTGTCGGGCGACGCCGATTTCACGCCGGTTCTGCACCGGCTGCGGGCGCATGCGCGGCGCACAGTGGTTTTCGCCAACGATCATACGGCTCAGCCCTACACCGCGATCAGCGACGGCGAGATTCGCGAAGCCGACCTGATCTCGCTGCTGCTCGAAGGCCGGATCGATAGCGAAGTCAAAACGGGCGGCGAACTGCGCGAGCCGACGTCCGCCGAGCTCGAAGCGATGCGTAAGTCGATCGTCGGCGAGGTCGCGGGCGCGGTGCGTTCCGCTGGACAGCCGGTGCCGCTCGAAGCGCTTGCGGACCGCGCGGTGCGTGCGCTCGGTCACGACAAGACGGTGGGCTCGAGCTGGGGTGGCGCGGGGACGTTCCGCGATCTGCTTGCCAAGGCCTTGCCTAAGGACATCAAGCTCACGGACCAGCCGCCCTACTTCGCCTACGAGCCGACGCGCCAGATCGCGCGCGATATGGAAGCGCGCCCCGAGCAGTCACTGCGTCGCGCCGAGCCTGAAAATCGTTTGGAGCCCCGCTTCGAAGCGCCTCCGAGCCGCCGTATCGAAAACCGCCCGGCCGACTTCGGTCGCGACGCGCAAGTCGATGCGCGCTTTGAGCCGCAGCGGTCTGAGAGGCCGATGGCGGATCGCGACCCGCGCGGTGCAGATCGCACGGCCTCGCGTTACGACGATCCGCGCTACCAGCCTCAGCGCGACGCTCGCAGCGAGTTCAGCGAGCCCGTACGGCAAGAGCGCGCGCCGCCGAGCCGTTCGGATACGCCGCCTTATGGCCAGCCGCAAGGCGGGTACGGGCAAGCGCAGGCCTATGGTCAGCAGCCGGGTAATGCTCCTGCGGGCCGCAATCCGCAGCAGGATTTGCCGGCTCAACCTGCCGCACCTGCTTATGGGGCGCGCCCCCCGGCACCGAACGCAGATGCCATGGGCGGCGGACAGCGTCCGGCTGCGCCGCCTCCGTCGCCGCAGCGGCCTGTCGATCAGGCATCGCAGATTCAACAGTCGATCGCGCGCATTCACGAGGCCTGCCAGGCTCCGCCGCTCTCGCCGCCCGAATACCGCGTTCTGTTCGAGGTGATGGCCGAAGAGATCACCGCCAACAATCTCTCGGGCCAGCAGACGCTGATCAACATCGTGCAGCGCGCACGGGAGATGGGTCTCGAAGTGCGGCGTGACGACGTGCGCTTCGTCCTCGAAGTGGTGAGCGAGGCGGATCCGTGGTTTGAGCAGGGCGCTTCCGCGAACCTGTTCGCCAGCCGCTTCCGCAACTTCGTCGTTGCGCGCTGCCGCTCGCAGGGCCTCAACCTTTCGGCCGATGAGATCGACCTCATCGACGCGTGGTTCGGCGGGGCTCCGGCGTCGCAACGGGCCGCTTCAGGCGCTCCGCAGGCTCCGGCGCGCACGGCTCCGGCGGCACCGCAGGGCTACGGCTCGCCTGCTCCGCAGCAGCCCGGCGATCGCTGGCAGGTTCCGGATAACCGCGCGGCTCCGCAGGCTTCGGCGCCGTTCGGCGAAGCCGAAGAGGAATTCCCGCGCATCGTGCGCTCACGTTTGCGCGGATAGCGGTCGAAATCGATCGGTGATTTGAAACCGGCAGCGGCTCACGCCCTGCCGGTTTTCTTTTGCGCGCGAACAAAAAAGCCGCGGCAGTTTCCTGCAGCGGCTTTTAATTCTGTGATCGTCGTGAGATCAGACGGCGATGTAGTGGCCGCCGTTCACGTCCAAGCAGGCGCCGGTGATGAAGCCTGCATCATCAGCTGCGAGGAATGTCACGGCGCGGGCGATCTCCTCGACGGTGCCGAGGCGGCCGACGGGGATCTGCGGCAAGATCTTGCTTTCGAGAACTTCCTTCGGCACGGCGGCGACCATCTCGGTGTTGATGTAGCCGGGTGCGATGGTGTTGACGGTGATGCCCTTGGCCGCGCCTTCGAATGCGAGGGCCTTGGTGAAGCCGTGCATGCCGGCCTTGGCGGCGGAGTAGTTCGTCTGGCCCATCTGGCCCTTGCGGCCGTTGATCGACGAAATGTTGATGATGCGGCCGAAGCTGCGCGAACGCATGGAGTCGATCACAAGGCGGCTCATGTTGAAGACCGAGTCGAGGTCGACGTTGATGACCTCGCGCCACTGCTCGGGGGTCATCTTGTGCAGCATTGCATCGCGTGTAATGCCGGCGTTGTTCACGAGGACGTCGATAGGGCCGAGGGCCTTGGTGATCTCCGCGATGCCCTTGGCGCACTCGTCGTAATTGCCGACGTTCCACTTGTAGACGGGGATGCCGGTCTCGACCTGGAACTGCTGAGCGGCAGCATCATTGCCGGCATAGTTCGCAGCGACGCGGTAGCCCTTGTTCTTGAGTGCGATCGAGATGGCGTGGCCAATGCCACGCGTGCCTCCGGTAACAACAGCGACGCGCGTCATGAGTGAAGATCTCCCTAGAGCAAGTTTCTGATTGACTGCGGGTGGGGGTGATTAGCCTTCCACGCTTTGACGCGGGAAGTCACCAAAATGAAGCAGGATAGGAAAAGGCCTCTCCCTATGGGTAGGGAGAGGCCGCTTTGGTGTTCGTCAATCGCGCTCGAGGCACATGGCGACACCCATGCCGCCACCGATGCAGAGCGTGGCGAGGCCTTTCTTGGCGTCGCGGCGCTGCATTTCATAGAGCAGCGTGACGAGGATGCGAGCGCCGGAAGCCCCGATCGGGTGACCGATGGCGATGGCGCCGCCGTTGACGTTTACCTTGTCGGTGTCCCAGCCGAGGCCCTTGTTGACGCTGATGGCCTGCGCCGCGAAGGCCTCGTTGGCTTCGATGAGGTCGAGGTCCTGGACGGTCCAGCCGGCCTTCTCAAGCGCCTTCTTGGACGCCGGGATCGGGCCCGTGCCCATGATCGACGGATCGACGCCGGCATGCGCCCACGAAACAATGCGAGCGAGCGGCTTCACGCCGCGCTTCTTCGCTTCTTCAGCCGTCATTAGGACCACGGCGGCAGCGCCGTCGTTGATGCCCGAGGCGTTGGCGGCCGTCACCGAGCCCTCCTTCGGATCGAAAGCAGGGCGAAGCTTCGCGATGCTGTCGAGCGTCACGCCGTCCTTGATGTACTCGTCGGTATCAACGACGGTGTCGCCCTTCTTACCCTTGATCGTGACGGGCGCGATCTCGTCCTTGAACTTGCCGGCCTTGCGTGCGGCTTCGGCTTTGTTCTGCGAGGCGACGGCGAACTTGTCCTGTTCCTCGCGCGTGATCTGCCACTGCTTGGCGACGTTCTCGGCGGTCGTGCCCATGTGGTAATTATTGAACGCGTCCCAGAGGCCGTCCTTGATCATGGTGTCGACGAACTTAACGTCGCCCATCTTGGTGCCGTCGCGCATATGCGCAGCGTGCTTCGACTGGCTCATGCTTTCCTGGCCGCCAGCGACGACGATCGACGACGAGCCGGTCTGGATCTGCTGCAGGCCGAGCGCGACTGCGCGCAGACCCGAGCCGCAAATCTGGTTCATGCCCCATGCCGGCGCATCGACCGGGATGCCGGCCGCAATGGACGCTTGGCGGGCGGGGTTTTGTCCCTGACCTGCCGTCAGGATCTGGCCGAGAATGACTTCGGAGACTTCGCCCGGCTGCGTCTTGGCGCGCTCGAGAGCGGCGGTGATGGCGACCTTGCCGAGCTCATGAGCCGGGACGCTTCCGAGCGAACCGTTGAACGCTCCGACAGGGGTTCTCGCAGCGCCGGCGATGACGATAGTCGTGCTGTCCGCACTCATTTGAATTCTTCCTCCTCGGGGGGAAATCTGGGGCGTTTCTTGGCCTTGAGATAAAGAACCGCCTTTGACATGCATCAATTAAGCGGCCGCCAGTGCACGATAGCAGCAGCGCGTCGCCGCCCGCAATTGGGTCTTTGTGTCGGTACTTTGCTTGGCAGGTATGCAGTTAGGTCTGGTACCCTCTCTCCAGGCTGTGCTACGATGCCGCAGTGCAAACAGGTGTTAGTTTGATGGCCCAGCCCATGCTCAATAAATCTGACGTAAGCCCCGAGAAAAAAGAGGCTGTCGTCATCAAGAAGTACGCGAACCGGCGCCTCTACAATACCGAGACGAGCACGTACGTTACGCTCGACGACTTGGCGCAGATGGTCCGCAACGACAAGGACTTCGTTGTCTACGACGCCAAGTCCGGCGACGACCTGACCCACGCCGTGCTCACGCAGATCATCGTCGAGCAGGAGAGCCGCGAAGGCGGGCAGACGCTGCTGCCGATCCCGTTCCTTCGCCAGTTGATCCGCTTTTACGACGACAACATTGGCACCATGGTGCCGAGCTATCTCCAGTTCAGCCTTGAGAACCTCGTCAAGGAGCAAGAGAAGTTCCGGTCGATGTTCGCGAGTGCGTTTGCAAATCCCGCCGCAGCTTTCGAGGCCTATCAAGATCAGGCTCGCAAGAACATGGCGATGTTCGAACAGGCCATGACGATGTGGACCTCGTTCGGCGGTGCGGCCAATCAGGGCAAGCGGGGCGATGTGCCTTCGGCCGAGGGACAGGCTGTAGATGACAGTGCTGCCACTGGCGAGTCCAAGGGCGAGATCGACGAACTCAAAGCTCAGCTCAGCGCCATGCAGCAGCGGATCGAGCGTCTCGCGAAGGATCGTGAATAAAGCCTGCCGTCAGATGCGCCCGGCTTGCTCCAGGTGCTCGACGAGCGTCGGCTCGCCGTACAAATAGCCTTGCAGGTAGGTCGCGCCGGCTTCCTTCAGGAAGGTGGCGGCTTCCTCGTTCCCCACCCATTCGGCAACCGTCTCCAACCCAAGCGCGCGTGCCATGTCGAGCATGGTCTTGGCTATGACGCGGCTCTGGTGATCGTTCGGCAAGTCCGTCACGAACGCGCCGTCGATTTTCAGGATGTCGATCTTCAAGGTCTTGAGGTGGCGGAAGGACGTGTAGCCGGCGCCGAAGTCGTCGATGGCTGCCTTGCAACCGAGGTCGCGGATAGCATCCACGAACGCGGCGACGCGCGCGAAATCGTGAATCATCGCGGTTTCGGTGATTTCCACGGTGAGCCGTTCCGCGAGCCCGGGATTGGCCCGTATCAATTTTCTGAGCGCCGCCATCCAGTTGTCGTCGTGCGCCGTGAGGCTCGACGCATTGAGCGACATGCGGAGTTTGGGATGCTTTATGAGGATGCGGCTGGCCAGTTCAAGCGAACGGCGGTCGAGCAACGGCGCGAGGCCGACTTTTTCGGCGCTAACGATCAGATCGCCCGCCGAGATGACCGTGCCATCGCTGCGACGCAGGCGCAGAAGTGCTTCGTAGGACGCGAGCGCGCCAGTTTGAGCGAAGACGATGGGTTGAAGCGCCAGCGCGAGCCGATCGTTCTCAAGCGCGGAAATGACCACGCTCGAAGCGTTCTGGTCGTCTGAGTCTTTGCGCTCGTTGGACATGTCGGAATGGCGGGCGCGTCGACCACGCCCGCCACGTTTGTGAGGAAGGTCGCTATTGGTCGCTCGAACCGAAGCCGATGTCGCGTTTGGCGACGCGGATGCCGATCGTGAAACCGGCAATGACGTCGATCAAGAGGGCAACCAGCAGCAGGAAGAAGACGGACGTTGCAGCTTGCGGGACAATGATGAACTCGACCAGCGCCGCAATGAAGACCAGCATCGAAAGGCCGTGATCAACAAGCGACGACGTCGTCGTGTAGGTGGCTTTCAGTATCTCGGCGAACAGCACGAAGAGCGTGATGGTGAGAACCAAATCCCCCACGGTGAAAGACCACACCGTGCCCTGGCTCATCATCGGGATGGCGAAGAGTTCTTTCGAGAGAACGGCGGTTGCCGCTGCGGCGCCATTCACTTCCGCTCCGGAGAACAGAACGATGACGTTGTAGAGGACGAAAATGAAAAACGTGAGCGGAATAGCTCTCAGCGACATGGTTCCCTCCTAGAGGCCGATACGGCAGCCTTGTACCCTATCCTCCGGGAGATTTCGATGAAGCTCAAGAAAAACGGCGGAGCCGCATCGCAGCCCCGCCGTTCAATTACGTTGGATCGGTCCTGACGATCAGGCGTCGGACTTCGCCGGAAGGATCTGGCGGCCGCGGTACTTGCCGGTCTTGAGGTCGATGTGATGGGGGCGGCGGCGCTCACCGCTCTCCTTGTCCTCGACGTAGGTCGGGGCCGTCAGCGCATCGTGAGACTGACGCTGGCCCTTCTTCATGGGCGAGGTCTTTTTCCTTGGAACAGCCATAGGTTAACTCCGGTCAAATCGCGCGCCACTACAGGCGCGGCTTGGTCTCTTTGCAGAAGGCATATTGGCGGTGCCTTCCTGCGGCCCGATCCGGCGGCTTGCGATTGCTGAGCGCCAAAACGAACCGCGACGTCCAACCGCTCGATCGGGCGTCGCAGGCTCCAAAACCAAAGATCGCGGCCTTATACCCACAAACCCGCGCTCGCGCCACACCAAATTCCATTGCCGAGACGGACGAAGGGCTTGCGTCTCGGACCTACCAAAGGGTGCGGCTATTGGGGGCCGAAGTTTAGAGTTGGCGACCAGCTATCTGAATTCGTTTTCTTTTTTTGAGGCGCGCGAAGCGGCGTCTTGCGTGCCGGCTTGGCGGCGGCTGGAGCGGGAGGCGGGGCGGCGGCCGATACGACGCAAGAGGCAACGGCGCCGTAGGCTCGGACACGGGACTGGACAACGCGTGCTTTCGCCGATGTGCCTGGGCCGGGGGACCCGGCGTCCCGGACGACGGGGTTGGGCAGGACAGCGGCCAGGAGCGCGCCCTCGCGCTCGTTCAGACGTGACGCGGGCTTTCTGAAGTGGTGCTGGGCGGCCGCCTCTGCTCCGAAGATGCCTGGGCCCCATTCGGCGATGTTGAGATACACCTCAAGGATGCGCTGCTTCGGCCAGACCATCTCCATGATCAGGGTCAGCGGAATCTCGATGATCTTGCGAATGTAGCTTTTGGCATTCCAGAGGAAGAGATTCTTCGTCACCTGCATCGAGATCGTGCTGGCGCCCCGAGGCGGTCCACGGGATGCGCGTGCGATGGCGTCCCTCATGGCTGCCGTGTCGATGCCGCTATGCTCGCAGAAGCGATCGTCCTCCGAGACGATGACGGCGCGGACGAGCGCGGGCGAAATGGATTCGATCGGGACCCACGTGCGGGTGACGGAATTTCCGGTCAGAAGTTTCGTCAGCATCAGCATCGAGCCTGGCGGATTGACGAAGCGGAATAGCAGGATGAGCACCAGCACGAGGGCGAGATAGCCAGCGACGGCATAGGCCGCATAGCGCGCCGCAATACGCAGGCGATCCTTCCATGTGCCGTTTTTCCAGCTCGGCGGCGCTGGCTCGGGATCCGGCTCGTAGCGGGGCTGGATAACGGGTGGGACCGGGCGCGGGATGCGCAGCGACGGGTCGAGGCGGCGCCCGATGGTGATCAGATGCGGCTCTTCGGGGCCTTCGTCCGCGGGCGGCCGAAAGAGGCCTTCCGCGGCGTCGGTGAATGCAGCGGCTTCCGCAGCCGGTTGCGGCTCTGCTCGCGAAGGCTGTGCGTCCTGCACCGTTGGCGCGGGCTGCTCGAGCGTCGGGTCCGGAGCCGGCTCGCCACTCGGTTCCGGCGCCTTCAAGTCAGGCGGCGCATCTCCCGGAGGATCGCTCTCGTGATCGACCAAGCGGATGAAGCCGGCGTCGTGCGAGGCTGGAGGACCAGACGAGCGACCGTAATCTGCAGGCTCGGAAATCGCATCGGCGATGGCTGCATGCCAATCGCCGCTCGGCGCCTCGGCCGGAGCCGGCATGGGGCGCGCGGCGGGTTCGTTTTCGAGGAGCGGCTCGGTCTGTGTTTCGCTGTCTGCTGGCGGGCCCGTTTCCGCGGTTTGCGGCTCTTCCGCAGTGGATTCTATCTTGACCGCGGCAGACGGCGGCTCGACTTTCGCGGCGTTCGGAGGGGCGGTGACCTCTGTGCGCGGAGGGCTCGTTGCAGGGCCCCCTTCCGACCTCGGGCCGTCGGGTAGCGGCAGCGGCTCGCTCCACGTCTCTAGATCGTCACGGGTGTCCTTGTCCGCCACGGATGCTATATCCCGCGCCACTCGTCGTTTCCCTCAGACATCCTAGGTACTTCGTCTATGACCTTCGCGCAAAGGCTGGATCGGATCGCAGGGCTAACGGAGGCCCGCCTTGGGGTGCTCGTGCGAGGAAAATCCGAGCAGTCCGAGGGCGGTGACCAGGTTCCTCCGCGCCTTCTGGCGGCCATTCGCCATGCGACGCTTGGTGGAGGGAAAAGGTTCCGGCCCTTTCTTGTCATTGAGAGTGCGGCTCTTTTCGGGCTTAACGAAACTCTAGCCCTGGACCCCGCGGCGGCCCTGGAATGTATCCACTGCTATTCCCTTGCGCATGACGATCTGCCGGCGATGGACAATGACACCATGCGGCGCGGGCAGCCGACGGTGTGGAAAGCTTACGACGAGTGGACAGCAATCCTGGCGGGCGACGCGCTGCTGACGTTGGCTTTCGAGATTTTGGCTTCGCCGGCCGTGCATGCGCAAGCAGGAGTCCGGCTAGAGTTGATCTCCGGACTGGCCAAGGCGGCCGGAGCCGCCGGCATGGTCGGCGGGCAGGCCCTGGACCTCGAAGCGGAGCGCCTCAATCATGAGCGTGCGCTCTCGGCTGTCGAGGTGCTGCATCTGCAAAGTCTCAAGACCGGGGCGCTGATCCGATTTGCGTGCGAAGCCGGTGCGATTCTCGGCGAGGCGAGCGCGGCCGAGCGGGCGGCCCTTCGCAATTACGGGGACTCACTGGGGCTCGCCTTCCAGATCGCCGACGATCTCCTCGATGCGGAGGGCGACGCGGAGACGGTCGGCAAGGCGGTGAGCAAGGACGCGGCGGCGGGCAAGGCAACGCTGGTTTCGCTGATGGGGCTCGATGCCGCGCGGGCCGAGCTCAAACGCGCCGAGCAGTCCGCGATCGATGCGCTCGAACCTTTCGGCCAGCGCGCTGACATGCTGCGTGAGGCGGCTCGTTTCGTTGCCAGCCGCAAGCGTTGATCAGCGCTTGCGGAACTCGTTGGTCGAGCGTGCCTTGACGATGGTGTTCTCTGGCACCGAGCTCGTCAGGGTCGTGCCCGAGGCGATGATGCAGCGGTCGCCGATCGTCAAATATGGCTCGATGCCAACGTGCATGCCGAAGCGGACGTAACTGCCGATAGTGACGCGGCCGCAGGCTGTGCAGCGCGGGCCGAAGGCGTTGTGATCGCCAACGATACTGTGATGCTCGATCACGTTGTGGCTGGCAAAGAAGTTGTTGTTGCCGATCTCGGCGCCTGCCGCGATGAAGCCGTTTGACATGATCGTGTTGCCGACGCCCATCTTGACGTCGCTGCGGATCGAAACGGACGGGTCGATGACGTTCGTCATGCGCACGCCTTCCGACACGAGAGTGTTGAACAGCTCGGCGCGGTCGTCGATGTCGTCGGTGAACAGGATGATGGCGCCGTCGAAACGCCCGTCCGCCCAGAGCGCAGGGATGGACGTGCGATCGCCGAGGACGGGCACGCCATGGATGATCTGGCCGTGCGTCTTCGGGTTAGTATCGATGATCCCCGCCGGGCGCTGATGCGACGTGCGTAGAATGGCTTCGACGGCGATGGCGCCGGCGCCGCTCGCGCCGCCGATCAGCAGCACGCGTTCGAAATGCTGACCCATGCCGAGGTAGGCACGAGGCGCGGTCGGTTGCGCAGGTGCTGCGGAGACGGGACAGGTGGCGGGTGGTTTCGCGACAGGAGCTTCGGCTTCGGCCGAGACGCCGGATTGTGCGGCGAGGACGTCTGCTTCCGTCAGAGTCGTGCCTGGCTTTGCTTTGGATAGCGCCTCGATGTCTATGCCGAGGCGGCGGGCGACGATGAACGCCTTTTTGGTCCAGCGCTTTTCGGCTTCGGTCTTCGCCGGCGAACCATCGGCGGCGAGGAGTGCCGAGTGATCTGCTGCGAGGTCTGCCTTGATGACGGCGATCGGTGCGCCAACCTGCTGGCTCGCACCAGGCGGCGCGATCGGCACGATAAAGCCGTCGGCCTCAGCTTCGATCTCGACCGTGCTCTTGGTGGTCTCGATCTCGCAGATGAACTGGCCTTTTTTGACGGCTGCGCCTTCGTCCACCATCCAACGGACGAGCATGGCGCTGTCCTCGTTGGCGTTGACGCCCGGCATACGCATGACATGAATCATGAAAGCTCCTCGTAAACCGCCGCCTCGATGTCATCGGCGCTGATCAGCATAGCGGTTTCGCCTTCTTTCGAGGTCGGAATGATCTCCGGCTTCGATGCGAGGCGGCGAACGGGGCGATCAAGCTTTCCGAACAGCGTGTCGTGCAGGCGGGCGGCGACTTCCGCGCCCCAATCGACGCCTTGCGTGCCTTCTTCGACGACGAGCGCGCGGCGTGATCGCGCCACTTCGCGCGATATGGGCGCGATGTCGAGCGGCGAGATGACGGCCGGCAGAACGACGGAGATATTGATCTCCTCCTCCGCCATCCGCTCCGCGACTTCGAGCATGAGAGGTGCCACGCCGCCATAACCGATCAGGACGGCATCGGGTTCACCGGTTTTGAAGTTGCGGACAATGCGCGTCGCGTATGGCTCACGAGAGCCGGCTTCGACGCTCAGGATCTCGTTGCCCGTGAACAGGGGCAAAGGATAGAGGCTCTTGTATTCGATGAAGAGCACGGGCTGAGACTCGCTGGCGATTGCTTGATCCAGCAGGTCACCCGGTGCGTGAACATGAGACGGCGAGATGATCTTGAGGCCAGCAATACCGAAAAAATGCTTTTCGTAGGGGGCGTCGCCACCGTGCGGAGCGTTCGGCGACGAGAAGAAGAATCCGCTGTCGAAGGGTCCGGCGATCGTCTGGTTCGTCACCGAAGGGTCGACGAACTTGCGGGTGTTGACCCCCTGCAGGTACTTATAGGAGTACCCGCCACGACGCGGCGCAGGGCGCACGACGCCGCGCAAGGGCTTTTCCTTGACGCTGGGCTTCTGAGCGAAGGCCACGTTAGGGCCGACCGGCAACGCAAGCAGCGCTACTGCAGCCATGATTTTGAAGAGACCGAGCTTTTTCATGGCGTAAACCTAACCCAGGTTGGGGGTGCATGTCGATGTGGGGGTATGATTTCGGCGGTCCGGTGTGGCTTTCTGAACCTCCGTAAAACCCCGGCCAAGGGGTCAAAGTTCCTCGATCATCGCCTGACACATCTTGAAGGCCGGTTAATGAATATTTGATGTCACGGGCGCCCTTTGCCCAGGGCCTTGACCCCGGCCGACAAGCAACGATATTGAGGTCTTGATTTCTATCGTGGTGATTTGGCCGGCCGGCTTGCAGCCACGTTAAACAATTCGCTAAATGGGCCGTCGCGCACCCGACATTCGGATGGGCCGGTCCTTTGGGCCGGTGTCGAGCACCCGCAGATGCGGGCAGGAGTGCGCAAGGCATGGGCACCTCATCCGCGTTGTCCGGCGGGTCCGCTCAGGACGATGGCCGCAAAAGCGAGCATCGGCTGCCTGAAGTTCACAGTCCGTCGAGCCAGATTGTGGTCTTTCCCGAGAATGCCCCCCTGCGGCTGGAATCGGGGCAGCTCATCGCGCCGCTATCCATCGCCTACCAGACCTACGGCACGCTCAACGCGGACAAATCGAACGCCATCCTGATCTGTCACGCGCTAACGGGCGACCAGCATGTGGCCAACGTCCATCCGGTGACCGGGAAGCCGGGCTGGTGGGACGCGCTGGTCGGGCCTGGAAAACCTGTCGATACGAACCTGTTCTTCGTCATCTGCCCCAACATCCTCGGCGGCTGCATGGGCTCGACGGGACCGGCGTCGCTCAATCCCAAGACGGGCAAGCCGTTCGGTCTCGACTTTCCCGTGATCACCATCGGGGACATGGTCGATGCGCAGGTGCGCCTCATCGACCATCTCGGCATTGGCGAATTGTTCTCGGTCATCGGTGGGTCGATGGGCGGGATGCAGGTTCTCGAGTGGGCCGCGCGGCAAAAGGGACGCGTCGCGACGGCTATCCCGATCGCGACCGCGGCCTGGCACTCGGCGCAGAACATCGCTTTTCACGAAGTCGGACGGCAAGCGGTCATGGCGGATCCAGAATGGCGGGCCGGGAACTACTACGAGCATGGAGTCGTGCCGAAGAACGGCTTGTCGGTCGCGCGCATGGCCGCTCACATCACTTATCTTTCCGAGAAGGCGCTGCAGGGCAAATTCGGCCGCAACCTGCAGGATCGAACAGCGCGATCGTTCTCGTTCGATGCGGATTTCAAAATCGAAAGCTATCTGCGCCATCAGGGCTCGACGTTCGTCGACCGCTTCGATGCCAACAGCTATCTCTACATCACGCGCGCCATGGACTACTTCGATCTCGAAGGCGCGCACGGCGGCAAGCTGGCGAATGCGTTCACGGGCACCGGCACGCAATTCTGCGTGGTGTCGTTTACGAGTGACTGGCTCTATCCGACGCGGGACAGCAAGGCGATCGTGAAGGCGCTCAACGCCGTCGCCGCGAACGTGTCGTTCGTCGAGATCGAGAGCGACAAAGGTCACGACGCGTTCCTGCTGGAAGAACCTGAGTTTCATGCGACGGTGCGCGGGTTTCTCGGCGCGGCGGCCGCGAAGCGCGGGCTCCGGTCTGAAACGGAGGCACTCTGATGCAAAAAGCCGTTCCGTTTTCCGGCTCATCACGTGCCGACCATCTTCTGATCGCGGAAATGGTGGCACCCGGATCGCGCGTCCTCGACGTGGGCTGCGGCGATGGTGCGCTGCTCAAGCTTCTGGCGGAGACGAAGGGCGTCGATGGGCGCGGCGTCGAGCTTTCGCGCGAGAAGGTCAATCTCTGCGTGAAGAGCGGGCTCTCGGTGATCCAAGGTGACGCCGATCGCGATCTCGCCGACTATCCGGATCAGTCGTTCGACTACGCGATCCTGTCGCTTACGATCCAGGCGACGCGCGATCCGAAGACGGTGCTCAGCAACCTGCTGCGCATCGGCCGGCGCGCCATCGTGTCATTCCCGAACTTCGGCCATTGGCGCATTCGCGCCCAGCTCCTGCTCACGGGCCGCATGCCGATGACACCAAATCTGCCGGAGCCCTGGTACACGACAGCGGACGCCCACCTCTGCACGATCAAGGACTTCGTCGACCTCGTCCGGATCGTCGACGCAGAAGTCGAGGCCGGCGTCGCGTTCAACGCGAACGGCCAGCGGTTGCCGATCAAGAAGTCGCTGTCGTTGCAGAACCTGCTCGGTGAAAAGGCCGTGTTCAAGCTGAAGCGACGTGCCTAGCTTTCCCTTTGTGTCATCCTTGGCCTTGTGCCTAGCTCCACTTCGCGGCTGGAGGCTTGGTCCCCAAGAGCGGTTGTCCGGTGGATGGTTGATCCTCGGGACATGCCCGAGGAGGACAGTATTGGGGGCGTTGCCTCTGGGATCACTAGCGTCAGCGGATGGTTACGAGGTCGCGCAGGGCGCGTGCGCGGGCGGGCTTGCCTTTGACAGGCGCCATCATCTCCTTGCGTGCCTCGACGATCAGGACGCCGCCAAGCGCGGGGGAAAGGCGGGCGCCGACGCGCTCCCATGCCGTCGCCGAACGCACAAGGATGCCGCGATCCAAGGGCGGCAGGTGAAGAGCCGTCGACCAGTTCTCTGGGGTGAACAGCGCCTGATGGAGCAGGCTGTCGAGCTGGGACCGGCTGTAGGGCCGGCCGTAGCCAAAAGGCGTGGTGTCGACGTGGGCCCATAATCCGCGCCGGTTCGGGACAACGATCATCAGCCTGCCGTCAGGTTTCAGCACGCGCCACAATTCCCGCAGGAATGGCGTCACTTGCTCGGCGACTTCCAGGCAATGGACGACGAGGAGCCGGTCTATCGAGTTGTCGCGCAGCGGCAGCTCGTCTTCCTCGACAAGGGTCGAAAGGATGGGCGCGGACGGGGGCCAGATCAGCGCCCCCTGGCTGGCGGGCATGAGGGCCGAGATGTGTTTCGCTTCCCCGCGATAGGCGCCGATGAAGGGCGTGCCGAAGCCGAGGGCGGCGACCGTCTCGCCCGGCGCGGCGCCCCACTGCGAGCGAATGCGCCGCGCGAGGATGCGCCGCGCGATCTGCCCGAGCGGCGTCGCGTAGAAGTCCCTCAGCGTTACGACATCCAAATGCATGCGATACCGCAGATCCGAAATTGCGACCACTTTTCGCCCAACCGGCATTGAAATAGCAAGGTCGCGCGGTTAGCTTTTCTCATGATCCGGCCGGCACCAACGCGGGCGGCATCAGCGGATGCATGGCCCAACCCGAAATTCACCAATTTCCCTGTCTCAAGGACAATTATGGCGTTCTCGTCCATGACACGGAAGGGGGCGTCACGATCGCCATCGATGCGCCCGAAGCGGCGGCAGTCAAGCGCGCGCTCGAAGAGAAGGGCTGGCGACTGACGCATATTCTGGTGACGCACCATCACGCGGATCATACGGCCGGGATACCCGCGCTCAAAGCCGAAACCCAGTGTGAGGTCATCGGACCGCGAAACGAGGCCGGGCGCATCCCCGGTCTGACGCATGCGGTCGGCGAACCCGACGTCGTTTCGATTGGCAGTTTGAAGTTCAAAGTGCTCGATACTCCGGGCCACACCATAGGGCATGTCACGTATTGGCTCGATGACGCGAGCGTCGCCTTCGCCGGCGACACGCTGTTCGCGATGGGATGCGGGCGCATACTCGAGGGCACGCCGGAGATGATGTGGAGATCCCTGCGCAAAATCGCGGACTTGCCGCGCGATACGATCGTCTACTGCGGACACGAATATACGGTGGGGAACGGCCAAAGAGCATCCGGCGATTGAACTCTTACGCAAAAAGCAATTTATTCTGCGGCATGATTTTACGGACCAGGAAGTATTAGCCCCGGATTTCGTTGAAAAACTGGATCAGGCATTCCGGAATCTTCGTCCGTTCTTTGATTATATGAGCGAAGTTCTGACAACGGATGCGAATGGTGAATCCATTCTTTAACGAGGGAATATGCTTTATAAGCGTATCTTGTCCGGGAATTTAAGTCATTTTCAAAAAAGCACGCAGATTACGCGGATTAGAAATTCCTTTGACCTTTTTAAACCTCTAAACCAATGAAAAAGGTTCCAATGAAATAGTTCAAATCACTTTCAGCTTATCATACACCTGCTCCCGGTAATTCAGCCCGATCGGGATACTCTTTGAATTGGTTAATGTGATCAGGTGCTGTTCCACGTATTTCACCTTGTTCAGGTTGATAAAGAAGGATTTATGAACCCGGATGATCTGTGAAATATGACTTAAATTTTCTTCGATACCGGTTAATGTTCCGTGAACAATCACTTTTTCCGTTTCCAGGTACAAACAGATATAGTTGCGCATTCCTTCGATGTACACAATCTGATCGGGATCTATTTTCACCAGTTTTTTGTCGCTTTTGACATAAAAAGGAGTGTTGTTGCTCTTTTCAACAGGTTGAGCCGGCAGTTCCTGAATACTCAAAAAATGCTGTGCTTTTTGAACGGCCTTGGAAAAGCGCTCCAGTGATATCGGTTTCAATAAGTAATCCAGCGCGCTCTGGTCGAACGCGTCCAGCGCATATTGATTGTAAGCTGTTGTGTAAATAATTTCCGGCGGATGATTGAACATATTGACAAAATCCGTCCCGCTGATTTCGGGCATCTTGATATCGAGGAAAATCAAATCGATGTTTTTATCCCTGTTCAGAAAGCTGATCAATTCAAATACATTGTTGCAAACTCCCACCAATTCCAGGATCTCAAATTTTGAAATATGATGCATCAAGACTTCCTGCGCCAGTTTTTCGTCATCTACAACCAGACATCTTATTTTTCGACTCATTTCACAGTAAAATTAACAAGGTCACTTTAAAAATTCCCTCCAGTTTTTCGATTTCCAGCGTATGCCGGGACGGATACAACAGCTCCAAGCGCTTCCGGACATTCTGAATCCCGATTCCCCCTACTTTCGGTTTTGACTTAGGTTCCTTGAATGTATTCTCGCAGGTAAACACCAGGTTGTTCCCGTTTTTAGCCAGTGATGCGTTGATATAAGAATCACCGACCGTAGAATCCACCCCATGTTTAAAGGCATTTTCAATCAGCGGCAATAATAGCATCGGGGCGATTCTAATCGTTTGATCAACCTCATCGTGGTTAAATGAAATGCGGGCCGTTTCCGGCAATCTCATTTTTTCAATGGCAATATAGGTATTGATGATTGCAACCTCATCCAGAACGGGGATTTCACGTTCCTGGGCTTCGTATAAGGAATAGCGAAGGATATCGGACAACTGTAAAATGACGCCCGGGGTTTTATCCGATTTATTCAACGACAAAGCATATAAACTGTTGAGTACATTGAACAAAAAATGCGGGCTGATCTGTGATTTCAACAAATTCAACTCAGCAACAGCCTGCTCATTCCGGATGTGCTCTTCTTTCTTAAGCTTCAGCAAAAATTCCCGGATCACGTACCCGATAACCAGCATCAGCATCACAATAATAATTGCCGGAAATGCGTCAAAGTAATATTGATCATTCTGTAAAAATCCGGGAGCAGAAGAAGTAATTCCAACCGGAGTAAATTCACCTATATCGTCTGTATTATAAGACCGTTGTAACCAATGCAGATACAATCCCAAAACCAGTGAACCGGTGAGAAAAGTGGAAACAACCTTCAAAAAATAAGCCCCGGCCTTTTTATTCCTGCGCAATGCCGGTAACAACGAAAAATTATTGATCCAACCCGGTACAAAGATCAGTGTATTATACAGCAACACATGTCCGAGAGAAACTTTGCTGTCAGCATTGTTTACTATTGCCGCCCAAAAGATCAGACCTGTAAAAAGGAGATTCAATAACAACCTGGTTAAAGAGAAATTCCTGATCACTTTCATTGAAAAACGCATTAAGAGCATAAAGTTAGCGATTCCATACTCAAGCGGTTCTTTTTTACACCAACATACCAAAATCAGGGACGAAAAGGATTTCTACTCCCGGAAAAGTTGTTTGTCCCGGCTCGGATACAGTACGTCAAAAAATGAAACAGATACCGATCCATCCGCATTTACTTTGCCGTATCTCCTGGGCAATCGTACCCGGATACATTTATTCAGAACTCATTGCATATGGCCTCACGATTTATTCTTTCATTCATTTTATTGATAGTTGCTTCCAGTACAACAGCACAAAACCTTCACATCGACCAGGTAGACAGCCTGATCAGCCTCCTGGAAAGCAACAATCGCTGCATCGGCTCACTGATCATTTCCAAAAACGGGAAAGAACTCTACAACCGGGATTTCGGGCAGAAAGCTGTTCCGAAGATGGAACACGACCAGAATACAAAGTACCAGATCGGTTCCATTACCAAGACATTTACCGCTGTTCTGATTTTTCAACTGATCGAAAACGGACGTTTATCTCTGGACGATAAACTGGAAAAATTCCTTCCCGATATGCCCGGTGCAAATGAAATTACCCTCAGACACATGCTGAATCATACCAGCGGACTGGGCGATTACGTGTGGAATGACAAAAATCCGAACTGGCTTCTCAAAAAAGTCAGCGAACAAGAAATTCTCGATGAAATCAAGCACCAGGGCCTGGCTTTCAAACCCGGAGAAAAGCAGGAATATTCCAATTCGGCTTACTACCTGCTGGCGAAAATCGCTGAAAAAATGTACAACAAGAACTACGGAGTACTTATCCGGGAACAAATCTGCCAGCCGCTTGGTTTGAAAAACACTGCATCCGTATTCACGAATCCTGAAAACATTTATCCTCCCTATTGGTGTAACCCAAATGGAAAATGGGTAAAGATCCCGGATTTTTATTTCCCTAATGTCATTGGAGCCGGAGACATTGTAGCAACTCCGGAAGATATGATGTCATTCATCCAGGCCTTATTCCGCTATGAATTATTGAAAAAAGAGCATATTGAAATCATGAAACCATTGATTGACCAGCACGAATACTTCGGAAGAGGACTGATGCAGATTCCGATGAGAACGCAGGTTTTATTCGGACATGGCGGTGATACAAAAGGAACTCATTCGTTGCTTGGTTATAACGAAAAAGACAGCGTTTCGATTGCACTTGCGATCAACGGGGAACGCTACACCCGGAATCAGCTCATTTTAGGAGTCTTAAGCGTGATGTACGAAGAACCGTTCGAATTCCCGGTATTCAATGAAATCACTATTTCCAAAACCGAAATGGATCGCTATTCCGGCACCTACACTTCGCCTGAACTGCCGATTAAAATTATGGTCAGTCACCGTAAAGGAATTCTCTACCTGCAAGGAACCGGACAACCCACTCTTCCCATGGAAGCTTACGACACGAACAAATTTCAATACGAAGAAGCCGGTGTAAAAGTGGAGTTCTTGCCGGATGGTCAAACGATGATTTTCAAACAGGGCGGAATGACTTTTAAGATGAAGAAAGAATAATACCAACATTGGATGACACATTATCTTTCCCGCGAATTTCGCGGATGGCATATGTAAAACAAACCTTTCATCCCTTTTTCTGACACAAAACCCAATAAAATCAATAATTTAGTACAAAAATTATTCATATGAATCGCTCGATCTACCTTGCAATCTACTTTCTTATCTGCGCACCTGCGATGTATGCGCAAGTTTCACCGGCTGTAAAAATTACTGCTGCAGTTAGAAATCCCGGGGATTATTTCGGAAATAGTGTTGGAATTGATGGCTCGTATGCGGTTGTAGGAGCTTGTTTCCCTGGCGGTAGTCAATCAGGTAAGGCGATAGTTTTCGAACGGAATGCAGGAGGCAATTGGAATCAAACACAAGTCCTGGCACCTTCAGACCTTCAAACAGGTGATTGGTTCGGTGCCTATACAGCAATCAGCGGAAACTATATTGCAATCTCTTCAACGGGTGCTGATTTGGCTGGTCCAGACAGTACGGTCATGAATGCCGGAGCTGTTTATATTTTTGAGAAAGATCCCGGAGGAGTTTGGCAGGAAGTTGCCAAGATTACTGTTCCGGACGCACATACGAATGACGGTTTCGGGAACCTGGCACTTAGCGGAAAATACCTGGCAGCCAGTTCCAACAACGGTTATGATGCAAATGGTGCCAATTTCAAACCTGGGGCGGGATCGGTCTACGTTTTTGAACGCACTGACGGAGGTGAATGGTTACCTGTTCAGAAACTGACAGCTTCAGATCGCGCCAGCGGAAATTATTTCGGTTTTGGCTTAGCTGTTGACGGTTATACAAAAACGATTGTGGTTGGCGCTCCCTGGTCCTCTACGGACGCTTCCGGGGCCAATACCCTTCAATCTTCCGGAGCAGCTTATGTGTTTAAACGTGATGCATCCGGAAACTGGAACCAAGCACAAAAACTCACTGCTTCAGTTCGCCATCAGCACATTTATTTCGGTAAATCAGTAGACGTCAGCGGAAATTGGATCGCGGTTGGTGCTGAGAAAGAGCATCACGAAGAGAACGAGGTCGAAAATCAGAATAATGAAGGTGCAGCTTATTTGTTTGAAAATAACGGAAGTACCTGGACCCAGAAACGCAAACTCCGGTCTCAAGACGGATTTGATAATGATATTTTTGGCCGGTCGGTTTCACTGGATGGAAATTATGTATTGGTTGGTTCTTTAGGTGGAAAAAATGAGCACGGAGCAGACTTTTTTCCATACGCAGGCTCTGCCTATTTGTATGAGCGAAATGGAAGTACCTGGTCGTTTAAAAAGAAATTAGTGGCTCCGGACAGAAGCTATAATGATGAATTCGGCACCTCCGTTTCCCTATCAGGTGCCCAGATCATTATTGGCGCACCAAAAGAAGATAATTACCCGGATCAAGCGACTATGCACTTGGGCGCCGCTTATATTTTCACCATTCTCAATCCGCTCGGAGTGGAAGAAAACAACCTGTCTTCTGTCAGCATTTATCCGAATCCAACCGATGGAAACCTGACAATCTCGGGCGACGAATTATTCACCGAATTAGTACTCACCGATGTATCCGGAAAGATTTTAGATCAAGCTACCCTTTATCCGTCGGGAATGGTTTCTTATTCCATCAATCAGCCGGAAGGAATTTACTTTCTGAAAATCACTGCCGGAAAGTCATCAGTGGTTAAAAAGATTTTGGTGCGCTGAGATTTCAACAGGATCAATTCTCAAACCGGTATCGGATCGCCGTTTCGAGTACATCAATATGAATGTCTTTCAGCGTTTTGAATTTGATACAGTAGCCTGTTACGCTGGCTTTTCCCAACTTTTCGCCATAGGTTTTAGCTAAATAGGTTTTATCTTCCAGACCAAGGATATACACAGATATCCCGGTTTTGTTTGCACTCAAACCAACCTGGTAAAAATCCCTGCTGGTTCCGTCGGCATAATGAATGGTGTAGAATCCATAACCGATATTGGGATTCGCAATGATTTTTCCTTCGCTGTTTTTACCGTCTGTGAACCATAATTTACATTCCGGGGAAATGCGAAGGATCAGTTCGTGCAACGCCTGAATCTCACTGCGTTTTGGCTCGTGCTGGCTGGCAATATATGCTTCGATTTGTTCTTGCGTGTTCATGTAACCTTCATTTGTTGAACCATTCATTTCAATAGTACGCATTAATGTTGAAAGATCAAAAGCAAATAAACATGTTTACCTGCTCTTGATCTTTGCTCTCCGGAGAGAATTCTTGACATCATTTTAAATGCTCTTTGAAGAAAGATTCCAGTTTATCAAACGGAATCACATCCACTTTGTCGTACAAATCCACATGAACAGCATTCGGGATAATCAGCAATTCCTTTGGTTCGGCCGCTTCCTTGTAAATGTCTTCACTCATGTAGCGTGAATGAGCATTTTCTCCGGCAATCAGCAACATCGGTCTCGGTGAAATTTCTTTAAGATAAGTCAGTAAAGGCATATTTATAAATGAAAGCGCATTGGTTACCGTCCACCCCTTGTTTGAGTTCAATGACCGTTCGTGATAACCTCTTGCTGTTTTGTAGTAATCAAAATAATCTTTGATAAATTGCGGTTCGTCTCCGGTTAACTTTTCCGGCAGGTGCGTTTCAGGATAGGCCGGCTTTCCGTTTTCAGCATCTACCCAACGCTGCATGCTCATTTTTTCGAGAAGTACGGTACGTTCTTCAGCGGTCATCTGATCGTTATAGCCTTTGGCACTCACTCGTGAGATATCATACATACTCGTAGTTGCTACCGCTTTCACACGTTTATCTACAACGGTTGCATTCAGGGCAAAACCTCCAAAACCACAAATCCCGATGATCCCGATTTTATTTCTGTCCACGTTTTTCTGAAGTCCGAGAAAATCTACCGCTGCGTTGAAATCTTCGGTACTGAAATCCGGTGATGCTACATGGCGTGGCTCGCCGCTGCTTTCGCCGGTGTAAGACGGATCAAAAGCAAGCGTTATAAATCCGCGTTCTGCCAATTGATTGGCATACAATCCTGAAGACTGCTCTTTTACCGCTCCGAACGGACCGCCGATCACCAACGCAGCCAGCTGTTTGTTTCCACTGTCTTTGGGAATGTATAAATCTCCCGATAATGTAATTCCATACCGGTTTTTAAAGGTTACTTTCTGACGGGGCACTTTGTCGCTTAATTGAAAGGTATAATGTTCTGATGTTTTGTTCATGGCTTTTGTTGTTTGTCCGAATGCTTGAAAAAGCAAAAAGATGGTGCTGATTGCTGCTATTATTTTACTGCTCATATAACTGTGTTTTAATGGATCGATTTGATGAATTTGGCAGGAACTCCACCTACAATTGAATTGTCGGGAACATTTTTGGAAACGACTGCTCCGGCAGCTACGATTGCATTTTCACCGACGGTTACTCCCGGCAATATCGTTGCTCCGGCACCGATCCATGCGCCTTTCTTGATGACAATTGGTTGAGAAATGGTTGCTCTTCTTTCAGCGGGATTTACCGGATGATTGGTCGTGATCAAATTTACTTTCGGACCGATCAGTACATTGTTTTCCAGCGTAATTCCTCCCCGATCCATAAACGTACAGGCGTGGTTCACAAACACGTTTTTCCCGATCCGGATGTTCTCTCCGAAATCGGAATAGAACGGTGGAATCATAAAAAAGGTCTCGTCTACTTTGTGACCGATCAGTTCACTGAAAACCGCATTGATTTCTTCCCTGCTGTCCGTTACCAGCGTATTCAGTTTCGCAGTTGTGCGGATTGCTTTCCGGATGACGGCAAATAATTGCGGATAATCCGGCTCATCGGGGTGAATGGTTTCTCCCGATCTGTCTCTTATAAAAATGTTTGTATTCTCCACTTCCGTTGCATTGAATGTTTATGCAAAATTAGAGTGGAACACAAACGGCTTGTTAATCAGAATCAAACCAATGATTACGAAATTCAAACCGATTCCTGCCGGATTTTCTTCGGGTTTGTACCGGTGTTTTTCTTGAAGAAATTATTGAAATATGTCGGTGATTCGAAGCCGAGTGCATAGGCAATCTCCGAAATATTCCAGTCGGTATGCAGTAAAAGAGCCTTCGCTTCGGTAATAATGCGTTCTGAAATATGCGTGGTCGTAGATTTCCCCGTAACGCTTTTCACTGCGCGGTTTAAATAATTGACATGCAGTGATAAAGCATTGGAATAATCCTGTGCAGTTTTTAATTCAAGAGGCTTTTCACTGGTCTCGATCGGGAATTGTCTCTCCAGCAATTCAAGGAACACATTCGTAATGCGTGAAGCTGCTCTATTGCTTTGAACATACTCTTCCGAAGGCTGCAGCTTCATTGCTTCATGCAGAATCAAACTGATGTAATTCCGGATCACATCATCTTTATGCACGTAATCAGTTTGTTGTTCATCGATCATTTTTTGAAAAATCGAATTCAAAAACAATCGTTGTGCTTCATTGATTTTCAGAATCGGCGTTCCATCAATTTTGAATAACGGAGACTGCTGCAGGTTAATCGATCTGTCGGATGCTTTGAAGAAATCCTCGGAAAACAAAATGGTATATCCGACATACGTCGTGGAAATTGTCTCCCAGGAATAAGGAATGTGCGGATTCCCGAAGAAAAGAATGGTTCCCTCCTGTTCAAAGGTTCGATCGGAATAATGAATTTTGCTCTTTCCGGTAGTCAGGCAAATTTTATAGAAATCCTTCCGACTGTAAATCCTGGTAGCAGCCCCGTCCGATTCTATCTGGAAGGCATTGAAACCTTTCAACTTTAATTCATTGTTGAATTCCGAAACCTGGCGCACCTTCTGATTTTGCATGAAGCAAAGTTACGAAAAACAAACCTTGAATTAAAACTTCGCAACAGCATGCGACTCCCAACATCCACCGGGACAGTTTTCACACTCAAACGAAAGAAAGAGTGAGCACCGTGTGGGTTTGAGTGTGAGTATTGAGTGATAAACAATCACAGGTAACTTTTTATTTGTTCAGAAAGCATTCTTAACGCCTCCCGGTTATTTACACCATTTTTATACGAGAACAACTCCACATCTCCGAACATTGCATGAAAATGGAGATTCATTTCCACTCCTTCAAAGTCAAAGATCCAATAATACGCGTCCAAATCATCTAACTGTTTCTTGAATTGAACCCCTAATTTCTGCTCAATAATTTGAACCGTCCGGCTAAAGTCTTCCCAGTTTCCATGTGGAAAAAGCACACATCTGAAAATATTTTCCCTTTCCTCAACGTTCATTTTTCAGTCAATTTTACTCAATTATTTCGAAAACAACACGTATTTAAGAGCTTCCAGAAGGAAGCTTAAGCTTATTACCAGATCTTGAAGATTTCCAACCTAAATCTCATACTCAACTTGATACCAAGATCCTTTTATTTTTTTGATTGCCCGAAGCTCTAAAAACCAATCTAACTTCGGGCAATCTTTTATGTTACCTTCAAAATAAAGATATGCTTTACAAATACGATACTTTGGGGATAAACCAGCATTTTCAGTACTGTAAATGTACAGTATTCCATTCCTCCTGTCTCCCCAAACTTCCAATCCGTATTTCGATACAACTCTTTCAATTTTATTCAGTTCGTTCTGATCAAAAAGAAAAGAATAGGGTTCCAAATCTTCTTTAATACGCCAGTAATCCAAATTCACGGTTGAATCTTGACCCAGATTTTTCACAATCAACCGATTGACCACTGAAACATCCAGGAATTGTTGCCGTTCATTCTTTGCGTTATCACTAAGGGAGAACAAAATATATCCTGTTAAGGCAGTTAGAAGTATCGCAATGCCGATAAAAATGATAATTCCTTTTCTTTTCATCCGTTTGGTACGAAATTGTTGTTTTTGTTATTTCATTTCAGTCATTATTGTACTTATCAAGTCCATTCTAAACACTGTAAGGTGGTCCTCATTAGTTCGTAATACAACTCTCACTTCATTATTTTGGTCATCCAGACCATCCTGATGAAGTCCATGTGACATGACCAGGATCATCCAGTATGTGGTTGTCAACTTGATTCTCCACATCATATATTGAAATGCCACACCCCGAAACAACGATGTATTTTTCATTTGGTAGAATAAGAGCATCATTCGGATCGCCATAATGGTATGCGATAAGCAAATCCTGATTGTCAAAATCATTTTGGAATTGCGTCTTCGTTTTATTTTTCAGATAAACATTTTCATAAATTGAATAAACCTTGAAATTTTCACTTTCAGCAAGATATCGTATCATCATTACAGCTATTTTCTATTAAATGTAAATCCAACTGTTTACAACTAAGTAAAAACAAGTATTCACACTGAATTTTGCAAACAGTTTGCGTTATGGATTCAATACTACACAATAATCCTTGAAAATAGAAACCCAACCCGGATTCAAGTTGGTTTGCAGATTTATGAAATCAATACTTACAGGAGATTTGGGTTTATCCTCCTCCTCATTCCTCCTCCAAAGGAGGAAGCTAGATCTCAGCTTTGAACCGGAACTCCACACTCAGTCCTCACGCTCACACTGAAAAAGAAAAAAGCCCAAGAAGTGTGAGTTTGAGCAAGAGTACTGAAGGACAAAAAGAAAAAAGCATCCAACTACCGCTGAATGCTTTTTCTTTTTGTGGAAAATATCGGACTCGAACCGATCACCTCAACACTGCCAGCGTTGCGCTCTAGCCAGATGAGCTAATTTCCCGATGTTTTGTTCCTGTAATACTTGAATTTAACCTTCAAATACAGGTTTCTTTTCCTCATTTCTTGTTCCCGTTCTGAAAGAAAAGAGTATCAAATATAATCAGAATGAGAAACAGAACGAGAATGATGTAAAAGAAAAAAGCATCACTTTCGTAATGCTTTTTTCTTTTTGTGATCCTGATTAGAGCTATTTCGAACTACTTGGCAGGAGATTTGAAGAAACTCTATCATTCACTTAATCTTTCATAATTATTCGATTCAAAGAGGCAGTTAGCTTTTTAATTAAATTCGTTGATATAAGTAATAGTCAATTTAGAAAGATATGCCCATAATTAGATGTTCAGACCAAAAAAGTAAAACTCTTGAAGAATTCTACGAAGAATTAAAAAGTAATGAAGCAACTTCTGTGGAAAATGAAATAGGTGAATCAATGCTTTCATTTATTTCGATGGTCAACCAAACATTTACAGAAACGCAACTCTACGGTTTGACTTCTCACTACTCGCTTGTAATCAGACCAACAGACAATTGGGAAGACGATAGGTTTGTTACGGTTTCGAGTGGTTGGAATAAAACATTCCAGATCGAATACAAAATGACTGAGGAGCAAAGTCCATGGCAATATGCTATTGTTAAAGGACAAGCCAACACAATTCAGGAAGCAATAGATTATTTAATTATTGCAATGACAGAAAGTAAAGGATGGCCAGATGGCAAACAGCTGAAGAAATACTATAACAAACTTAAAAGGAGAACGAATGAAGTATCCAAATTTACTTTATGGTTGGAATTTGAACAGGTTGATCCAGATAACTGGGATATAGAAAATGAGTTTTGCAATGTTATTGTCAATTTGGAAGATGGTAGGAAGTATGGTCTAAACATTTGGACTTATAAGTTTTTGGAAACAGCTATTAAAGAAGATCTGGAAACGGGTAAAAATTTGAATGGACTTTACCAAAAACCGCCAGACTTATTTGTAAAAGAGTTGACAAGGGAATGTATTGAACGATCCATTCAAGATTTACTTAAAATCGACGATCTGGAAAAAGTTTTGAATCCAAGTATTAAAGCTAAATGAAAGGGATTTAGAAACTTTTTATCGAATAGAAATTATACCCGAAACCCAATTGGATTCGAATGACTATGATTCGATATGAAAACACACTAAAATCAATGATTTTCGGGAGATTAGGGCTTATCCTCTCCCTTAATCCCTCTCCAAAAAGGGAAACATGATTCGTTCTTCGAACACGAATCTCGCTCTCAATTCTCGCTCTGAAAGAAGAGCAAGCAAAGCTTGTGAAGACTGAGGCTTTGTCTAACAAGCTAACAAGACAAGAAAGTCAAAGGAAGCCCAGACATCAAGGCTTTTCTTTTTGTCGTGAGCCTAATTTCAGATAGTTTGAACTATTTGGTGGAGGATTTGAAAAGATTTTAGTGACGATTTCAATTTATCAATTAATAAAGAGCCATCATAGATATAATGGAATACTCAGTCGTTGTTGAATAAAACAGAAACGCACCATGGATCGAAAGAATAATTAAATTCCCAACCAAGCCAACAATTGCTTTTTTCTTGTTATGCTTTAAAAATTTCACTCCAGTTACAGTTCCTATAATGCTTGCTACCATTGCAAGAATAAAGCATAAATCTAAGTATGTGATTATTGAATTGTACTCAAAACCAAACTTATACCAAAACAAGGTGAAAAAGAAAAAAACAATCGTTAAAACAAGACTAATAAGAAACATCTTAATTGTAAAACTTCTCGGAATCCGATTTGGAAATTGAGATGAATCTATAATATCATTGTTGCTCATTTTTTCTTTCTATAGTATGAATTAATACATCCAGTTATTTAGTAATTCATTTGTGCTTTCGAGACCAATGATATCCATAATATCCTCAAAGTACCAACATACTCTTTCTCTGTCTTCCGTATCGAAGGCCAAATCTTCAAAAGAATTTAAACCATTCTCAAATTCGTTTAAAACCATACGGGCAGTAACCTTTTTATTTTGCTCCAGGACGGAAATTAATCGAGCAATTGATTCGTTCATAATTTTGTTTGCCAAAGGCCTATCTTCTTCTGGTAAAAAGCCAACATATCCTAAGGGTAGTTGATCGGTCTTTTCTTCCGGTCCGAATTTTTCTTTTTCTAGTAATTTCTTGAGTTTACTAATTGCATCAGGTTTGACGCTCAACGTTTCATCAAGCGATCCACTCTCTTCGTATAAATGATTTTTTGTCATGGGTTGAGTTTCTGATTTTTCCTGATGGTTGTTTACACATGAGTAAAGTATCACGATTAATATATAGAAAAAGCATATTGAATTTAGTTTCATTTTTTTAACGATGTTATTATGTGCTTTTCAATACTAGCAATAAATTATGAAATGATATTATCCCAGAGAAAAACCCAATTAGATTCGAACGAATTTGATTAGATAGGAAAACACACTTAAAAATCAAAGGTTTTAGGAAGATTTTGCTTCGCCCCCCCTCCTTGATCCTCCCTCGCGGGGAGGAAAATCATATCGAAGTTTCGAACACGGATCCCACACTCAGTCCTCACACTCACACTAAAGAAAAAGCTCTGAAAAACAGAGCGAGTGTGAGAGTGAGTATTGAGGGCAAAAGAAAAAGCGAACTACTCCCGTAATTCGCTTTTTCTTTTTGTGATCCTAATGAGAGATATTTCGAACTATTTAGTGGAGGATTTGAAGCTGATTTTATAACTTGAAAAATAGATAGTACAAGCTATATTGACTTATTTTTTGTCGGGTTAATTTTCAAATCTAAAATTTCAATCACTTCACAGTCTGCTGAAAACATTGAACCTTCTCTAAAATTTCCTTTTACACCAACTTTAATTTTTTCATAGTGAAAAGGTCTCATTTCATTATTTATAATCCACATTCTCGCAGTGCCTGAATTTGGAACGGATCTGTCATTATAGAGTATTACATTTCCTTCATTGTCCTCAAATTCAGGCCAGATCATGTAAGCCTGGTATTTACTCTCATCAACATATGAAAAATCACAACGAATTCCTTGGTAAGGTTCTCCCGTTTTCCTCCCACCGTCTTCTGGACTTCGAAACTTATATTTAACTCTGAAGTCTGCTCTGTGATTTAGTCTTTTTTCGTAAGATTCGTGCATTATGAGTTGAATTAGTTTGTTATTGACGAATATAATTGATTTCCTAGTTGACATACGACCATATTCTTCCCTAAAAAGAAAAAAAGCATTGCGGTAGTGATGTTTTTTGTGAATCTACAGCAAACATAGTCGAACACTTTAGAGCGAGAGAATTTTCTTATAGTTGTTTTTTTATAATACCTCGAATCATGTCACTTTCCCCTAGAACATCAACAGTGAATTTTAAAATTATTTGAGTCCTTTCATAAATTGGAATTATCTCTGAAATATTAATCTCATCCCCAGTACCAAAACTGTTCGTAGTCCCATCGTTTTTTACCGGATATCGAAAGGCATAAGACCAATTATCTAATTTATCAAAGACAACCCTAAATTTTGTCAACTCCCTATTTCGTTTCTTAAAATCCTTAATAATTTCTTTTTCAATTGATCTTGAGTCAAAAATCAATTTCACTTGCCGATTAAATTCTTCGTGCAATTTGGATAAGATATGTGCTGAGCCACCTTTATAATTGATAATCGCTGCATCACCACTAAGTTTTTCAAGTTCTAAGATATTATACTTAAAAGCTAGCTCTAATGAATGCCTCATCATAAATAGCAAGGGTAAGGCTAATACTGTTGTTTGACTTTGATCTGATCTTTCTAGTAGATTTTTAATAGCGAGAGTATATTCTCCATAATATCGATACCAATCTGATTTATGATCAAGTCGTTGATTGTAATTCCAATTTTTAATCCATTGTTTTTCCATCATATTTTAAAGATATAATTCTTTCAATAAGAAAGAATTCGTACCTGAAAACCCGATTAGATTCGAACGACTTTGACCCTATAATAAAAACCCTAAAATCAATGGTTTACGGGATTTTTTTTCTCACTACCTTCCTCTTAGAGAGGAAAATCAGATTAAAGTTTCGAACACGGATTCACTCCTCATTCTCACTCTCCGCTCTCGCTCTGCAAAAAGAAAAGCCAGTCAGAATGGGACTGAGAACGAGAATGAAGTACAAAAAGAAAAGCCTCAATCCCGTATGTACGGGATCAAGGCTTTTCTTTTTGTGGTGATCCCGTTTGGATTCGAACCAAAGACCTACTGCTTAGAAGGCAGTTGCTCTATCCAGCTGAGCTACGGGACCGATACTGAACCTCATTGTCTTTCTCGATACACTGCGTTACTCGAAATGACAACAAAGTGATAAAAACAAAAAAGGGGATGATTGCTCATCCCCTTTTCTTGTGTCGGGGCGGCAGGATTCGAACCTGCGACCTCCTGGTCCCAAACCAGGCGCGATGACCGGACTACGCTACGCCCCGAACTAGGCTTTTATTTCAAGTTACTTCAATCGTTTTTGAAGTAGTGATTTCTCTGTTTTGAGGGTGCAAAGATAGTCACTTATTTGACTTGTGCAACTCTTTTGAGAAAAAAAAGCGGAGAGAGCGAGATTCGAACTCGCGGTACCGTTGCCAGTACGTCAGTTTAGCAAACTGGTGGTTTCAGCCACTCACCCATCCCTCCAAAATTCTTACAAAGAACGTGTCTCAGGTGTTTCTAAGACAGGCGCAAAATTAATAAATGCATCGTTCTATCAAAGGATTTTTAAGAAAAAAAACTAAAAAAAATCATTTCACTTCGCTTTACGGCTTTTTAACACCTTCTTAATCTCTAAAAATCAAGTCTTTCAATTGTTCGCGCTGTTCGCGTAAATTTTGAAGAATTGCACTTCGTTTGCTCGCAAAACGCCCGAAACGCTGCTTGGAATTTAAATGATGCATGTAACGCATGTAAAAATGTGCGAAAGTTCCGAACAAAGGAAGCACCGCCATGTAAATAATCGTCTCCCACCAGGAAAAGTCAAAACAGAAATGAACAAGCAGCCCGAATCCCAAATAATTCAGCGGATATAAGACCAAACCGAACAAAATCGAAAGCGGCGCATGATATTCTACTTCTTTCGTCATTCGGGGAACAATCCAGCCAATGAACCAGTATGGAAGTATGTGATGAATAAAACCGACCAGGAAAAGCGGAACGGTAACGATAATAAACAACCAGCTTTGAATGAATTGTCTTAAAAACAATCCGGGACGGTATGGCCGGTCCAGGAAATCGGGTTTTATTCCCAAAAACTGGAGGGAAGCATACACTTTTCCCGTTTCCGTATGAATCTCGTCCACTTTCCAGGGAGCTGTCAAACTGTATTCTTCCAAACGGCTTTGCACCGATTTCATGAAGTCCATTTCGTCTGCCACATCCGTTCGTTTGGTATACTTTGTCACAAACAAGGTTCGCAGCTGTTCCACCAGGTCTTCTCTTGTGGAATCATCCATATTCACAAACACCCGCGACAATTCCACCCGGAATCGTTCTGTAAGCGTTTTTGCTGCACTTCCCTGGTTCACTTCGTATTCTTTCCACAAATCATCCAGTTAGATTGGTTTACCGACATGAACGAGCACTTTTCCCCTGTAAGAATCCGCAGAAATATAATTCAGGCCGATCGGAACGACTTTCAAGCCCAATTTCCCCTGGTTTCTTCTTTCCACTTCTAATGCAATGCGGGCTGTTCCGGTTTTGATTTCCCTTAGTTTTCGTTCCAGGAAACTTGTTCCTTCCGGAAATACGACCAAAATTTCACCTTTTTCCAATAACTCATAACAAGCCTGGAAAGAATCTTTATTGTTTACGCCGGTTACCGCTCCGTCCGATTTCCGGTTAATGGGGATCATTCCTAAAGCTCCGAGCAATTTGCGTTTCAGCGGGGAATTGAAAAAAGTTGCCTTCGCCATGAAGTGAACCCTGCGCCGGTTGACGAATCCAACCATCCAGGCATCCATTAATGTATTCGGGTGATTTGCAATGATGATCAAAGGTCCGTCTTCTTTATCCAATATGTGTTGATTCACCACCTGGATTTCCCTGTAATAATGTCGAATGCCAAATGAAATAATTGCTCTTAAAATGCGGTATAACATGTTTGGGTTTTAAACGAATTTACATAATTCCCAATTACGAATGCCGTCCCGATAGTTATCGGGATAAAAATTATTCAAATTTCAATAATTCGCACACTGCCGCAGTTATCGTGCCAACTTAGGTATTTTGATTCTCTCACTACAATCAATCAATTCGGAATTCGTAATTCGCAATTCGTCATTACCTTTGCAATATGCTCGATCGTGTGATTTTCAGAAACTCCGAACATTCTTTTCTAATCGGAATCGGATGCAAAGACGAATTTCAACTGAATTCCGATCTAAATTGGACTGCTCTGGATTCATTTATCCGGAATCACCGGGGAAAAACCTTGTTTACAATCATCAATTACCAGCTCGGACTCGATATTCTTGATGTACCCCGGAAAGCAAACGATCTGCCTTTGTTGCGAATCTGGCTTCCGGAAAGTACCTATTTACTGGAAGAAGACCGGCTGACTTTCCTGGAAGGAAAAGACTCGACTCTTCATTTCGAAACGGCTCAACAATTGTTTCAATCAAACGAAGCTGCACCGGAAAATTTGCAGTGGAAAGCAAAAATCGATCGTGACACTTATATAGAACGTGTCAACAAGCTCAAAGAACACATTCAACTGGGCGATGTCTACGAAATCAATTTTTGCCAGAGTTTCGAAGTCAATGAGGTCGAATTGAAAAACATGCAGCCCGTTTTTCATTCTTTATGGAAAAACAATCCGACACCATTTGCAGCTTTGGTCGAAACAAACGATTGGATGCTGGCATCTGCAAGCCCGGAACGTTTTATCCGGAAACAGGGAAACCGGCTTATTTCCCAACCGATTAAAGGAACAGCCCCAAGAGGAAAAACCGAACCGGAAGACCGGAAACTGATCCGGGAATTGGAAACCAATCCGAAAGAACGTTCCGAAAATATCATGATCGTGGATTTGGTCCGGAACGACTTATCTCAACTGGCAACGAAAGGAAGTGTTTCCGTGGATGAACTTTGCAAAGTCTATTCCTTTCCAACCGTGCATCAATTAATTTCAACTGTTTCCTGTGAACTGAAAGAATCTACTTCGTTCTCAGACATTCTCAAAGCAAGTTTCCCGATGGGTTCCATGACCGGTGCTCCGAAAAAAGCAGCCGTGGAGCTGGCCGAGCAATACGAAGGATTCTCACGCGAATTTTATTCCGGATCGCTTGGAGTGATTTACCCGAACGGTGATTTCGATCTCAATGTATTGATTCGAACGATTGTATACAACGCACAACTGAAACAGCTTTCCTGCGGTGTAGGCGGTGCAATTACTATTCTTTCCGATGCGGAAGCCGAATACGACGAATGCAAAGCGAAAGTGGGAAAAATCTTAGCTCTTTTCGGGACATGTCAGTGGTAACAGAAGCGATCGGCAAACTAAACCCGGAGCAATTCCATTGGTGTGTCGCTTGTTCCGGCGGATTGGATTCCACGGTATTACTTGAAGCACTTGTTTTATCCGGGTACAAACCGCTGGTACTGCACATTAATTATCATTTGCGCGGAGAAGACAGTGACAAAGACGAACTATTTGTCCGGAACCTGGCTCAAAAACATCAATTGGAAATTGAAGTTGTTCATTGTCCGGAAGAAGTGACCAAAGGAACGGGGATCAATCTGCAGGAAGCCGCCCGTACATTCAGACACGAATTATTTCAATCTTTTATTCAGAAACATCCGGACAACCGGGTTTTACTCGCGCATCACCAGGATGATCAAATAGAAACCTTTTTCCTACAGCTCATGCGCGGTTCCGGGATCTTCGGGCTTGGCGGTATGCATCCGGAACGAAACGGAATCATCCGCCCTTTTCTCTCGCTTTCCAAAGAAGCATTAAGAACCTTTGCACTGGAGAATCACATTTCATGGAGAGAAGACCGGAGTAATGCGGAGAATGATTACAAACGCAATCAATTCCGGAACATCCTTCTCCCGGAACTTCAGAAATCCATCCCGACATTGAATGATTCTATTCTGTTCATTCAGGAATTATTCAGAGAAGAGCAGCACGTCATTCGTGGAAACCTGACAAACCGCTTAACAAAATGGAAACAAAACAAAGCAATTTCCTTCGCTGAATGGAATGAATTGATCGTCGAAGAACGCATTATTGTTTGCAATTTCTTTACATGGCCTTTATGGATGATTCAACGAATTCAAGAATTGGAAAAGGCCCGATTGAGTTCTGAAATTGATAACAGTCCAATTTTCAGAACAAAAGAAGGATTTTCCTGGAGTACAAATTTTCCACAATCAGAACATTGGGAATTCAAGATTGAAGAGGTTGAATTCTTACCTACTGTTTTTTCAAAATGGGAAGCATATATTGACCCGGAAAAATGTCCGGACACCATCATCCGAAGCACGGCCGAAAAATCAGATTTCATCCGGAAAATCGGGGCTGGAGGAAAAAGCTCAGTCTACAAGCTCCTCAAGGACCACGGAATTCCCGAACAGTGGAGAAATAGCTATCCTGTTTTCAAATCCGGTGGAGAAGTGATCTGGATTCCGGGAATCGCTCTTTCGGAAAAGCACATTCAAAAAGAAGATAACAAACTGATTATCAAACTTTCAAAAACACAAAAAGGGACGTGATATTTTTTTTTCACGAAATGTGTATTTTAAATTATTTTTTCATTAAATTTCGGTTTGTAGACTCTTTAAAACCCCCAAACATGGAACCTGTTACAGTAGAAAAAGAAATCGTGAAAGACCTGTCTTTCAAACAACCGGTTGAAATCGAACAACAATCAGACATTCGCGCCAAGTTAGAAGAAGCAACCCGATTAGGTAATGGTTATCATCACAAAGTAGGCATCATTTTTCACGACGATGAAGGTCTGAAAAGAGTCAATACGACTATTTGGGCTACCGGTCAGAAGTATATTTGTCTTAAAGGTGGAATGTGGATTCCAATTGATCATATTGTAGAATTAAAGTTTTAGCTTTTCAAGAAAAGTATACAAACTCATTATCCACAAGCAGTTTTCGTTTTGTAGCTTTGGAATAAACAAACTAAAGCCCATGCGAAATCTGATTTCTTTCTGTTTTTTCCTGATGCTTGGCACGACCCTGTTTTCGCAGGATCGTGTTAAATGGAACTTTTCATACAATCCCGCTACCCAGGAAATCCAAATGAAAGCTACCATTTCTGATGGCTGGCATTTATACAGCCAGCATATCAGCAACACCATCGGACCGGTTCCGACCAGTTTTACATTTACCGAAAATCCCAATGTAAAGTTTGAAGGCGAAGTAAAAGAGCCGAAAGCCATTCATGAATACGATGAAAACTTCGAAGCAGCTTTGGATTTCTTCAAAAACGAAGTGGTGTTCACCCGAAAAATTTCAAAAACAAAATCAGGCGAAGTCATTAAAGGCTATGTCACTTTCATGGTTTGTAACGAAGTCATGTGCCTGCCACCTGTTGACATTGATTTTTCTATAACAATTCCGTAACAACTCTGACATAATGAGCATTTCAAAGTATCTCTCTTTTCTTTCTTTAATAGTTCTATCTTTTCAATCCTTCTCTCAGGCCGAATTTCCGGAAGACAAAGTAAAATGGAAATTTAGCGTCGAACAAAGTGATAAATGCCAGGCAACAATCGTTGCGGAAGTGAACATTGTTCCTGATTGGGAAATCAACGCATTATTTCTACCTAAAGGTTCCTTCGGAATTGCAACCACTTTCAACGTAGTTCCGGGTAAAGAATTCAAATTGGTAGGAAAACAAACGGAACCAAAACCAATTTTACACCATGATGAAGAGGCCGATGAAGACCTGGCATACCACATTGGAAAAGTAAAATTCAAGCAAAAAATTGAAATTTTATCCAATAAGGATTTTAAGGTAAAAATCAAATACGGGTACCAAACCTGTAAAATAAACAGCTATTGTCTTCCTCCGTTTGAATCAACAGAAACGATTGTTGTAAAAGCTTGTAAAGGCGCTGATGGAAAAATGGAATTGCAACCGGTTGATGAAGCTTCATCGAATGATAATCCGACTTCTGCTGAGCCGGATGTAAAGCAATCTGAAGAACAAACAGCCGGATCAAAAAAACAAACCAGCATTCAAAAAGAAGTTAAACCGAAAAATGAAAATGACCTGGAAAAGAAAAGCATGTTGGAAATTTTCCTGATTTCATTTGGAAGTGGTTTATTGGCATTGATCACACCGTGTATGTTTCCAATGATTCCAATGACTGTTAGTTTCTTTACCAAACGAAGCAAAGATCGTAAAACCGGGATTAAAAACGCATTCCTATATGGTCTGTCCATTATCCTGATTTATGTTGTACTCGGAACAATTGTTACGGCAATTACCAAAGATTCTCAGGCCATTAACAACATTTCATCCAATCCGTATCTGAACCTGTTTTTCTTCGCATTGTTGATTGTTTTTGCGATTTCTTTCCTTGGAGCTTTTGAGATCAAATTACCCTCCAAGTGGGTAAATTCTGCGGATGCTAAAGCAGATAAAGGAGGAATTATCGGAATCTTTTTCATGGCACTGGTATTAGCACTCGTATCTTTCTCGTGTACAGGTCCATTTGTCGGAAACTTACTGGTTGTAGCTGTTGAAAAAGGTGGTATCGCTCCGATCATCGGAATGGTTGGGTTTTCTACTGCCATTGCATTGCCATTTGCATTATTTGCTCTTTTCCCAAGCTGGTTGAACTCACTTCCTCAATCCGGAGGCTGGTTAAACACTGTAAAAGTTGTATTGGGACTTTTAGAATTGGCATTTGCGTTCAAATTCTTGTCCAATGCAGATTTCACATGGCAGGCACACATTTTAGAGCGTGAGGTATTCATCGCAATTTGGATTGGTATTTTCCTGGTGTTATCCCTTTACTTATTTGGCTTCTTCCGTTTTCCACACGACAGTCCTATTGAGAAAATTTCAGTTGGCCGCGGAATCTTTGGAATCTTTACTTTAGCTTTTGTGTTTTATATGCTGCCAGGACTGTGGGGAGCACCGTTGAAATTAATCAACGCATTTCCTCCTCCGCAATACTACAGCGAGTCGCCCCGCGGACTTCTTGGCGAATCCACAAAACCTGAAGGCGAGCAAACATATATTGAAGGAATGGAGCTTGGACCACAAGGATTGAATGTATTCCACGATTTTGATAAAGCTTTGGCTTATTCAAAAAAAATAGGAAAACCTTTGTTTGTCGATTTTACCGGATACACATGTGTGAACTGTCGTAAAATGGAAGAAAGTGTTTGGGGAGAGCCAGGTGTAATTGAACATTTGACAAAAGATGTGGTAATCGTTTCCTTACATACAGATGATCGGAAAGCTCTTCCGAAAGAAGAACAAATCGAAGTAGAACTTGTTCCCGGTAAATTCAAAACCCTAAAAACTTATGGCGATAAATGGGGCTACATGGAAATTAAAGAATTCAATGTCTCAGCGCAGCCGTATTATTTTATGTATGATAAAGATGGAAAACCAATGCATGACGTTGGTCCTGCAAGTTATGACACACATAAAAATCCGACGGATTTCAAAAACTGGCTTGAAAAAGGTTTAAAAGCTTACAAAAAATAGGTCAAATTTACCGTTCATCACAAAAAAAACGTGTTAAGAGAATTTTAACTAAAAATTGTTTTTTTAATTTCAAAATAGATTTAACTTTGTAATGATTTAGGTGGTTAGGTTAGGTTGATTAGTGAATGGAGTTCGGACGCCCGTCTGAGCTCCATTTATCATTTACAGGGATTTGATCTTATAACGCTTTTCCTTTTCAACTCTTTTTGTTATCTTAAATAACATGAAATAAAAAAGCCCGCATAAACGGGCTTTCAAATCTTTCACTTAATTACGTTTCAATAAATTGAAAGAGGCTTGATTAAGCATTACGAAACAAAGATACACTTTTATTTTACGGAAACCAACTACTATTTAAATGAAATACAGCATATTAGAACACTACATTTCCCAGCCAAGACTAGATCGTTTTTTAGCGGCATCAACCAACAATAAAACGAAAGCACAAAAACACTATAGAGCAAATTTGAGAATTTCACAATCCTTTTATCCCCTGCTTAATCTTTTTGAAATTGCTTTAAGAAATTCCATTCATCAACAAATGAGTTTTCATTTTACCAATCCTGATTGGATTATTCATGAGAAAAATGGATTTATGAATGATCATAGTCTATATTCTTCACAATACCTCCTGAAAAACTCAATTATCAAAGCTGAAAGAAAAATAAGCAGGAGAAGTACTGTTACGTCCGGAAAATTAATCGCAGAACAATCATTAGGCTTTTGGACTTCCTTGTTTGAGCCTCATCATTATCGTTTGATCGGAGGATATGTTATCCACGTTTTCAGAAACAAACCGGGATCAATTAACCGAAGTATTATCAGCCAAAAATTAAATCGCATCAAAGAATTCAGAAATCGAGTCTATCACAATGAGCCTATTTGTTTTAGTGGAAATCGCATTGATTATACCAATTCAATATCCACTCTGAACGAAATCAATGAATTACTTAAATGGATGAATCCGGAATTACAGAATTATGTTTCGTATTATGACTCTATTCATTCGAAAGTTCGAGCTGCCAATAAAATCTAATGTCAAAACGGCAAAATTTGATCGTGAAAAACTAAGAATAAACCAAATTCAATTTTAACAAAAGTGCTTTTTCGTATGTTTGTATTATGAACCAATGGTTGCAAACTCACATCGAATTTCTCAAAGGCGTTGGCCCGCAAAGAGCCAAATTGCTGAGAGATGAAATCGGTATTGTAAGCTACCACGACCTGCTCTATCATTTCCCTTTTCGGTATATCGATCGTTCCAAATATCATCTGATCAAGGACGTTCCGTTTATAGATGGTTTTGTACAACTGAAAGGACAAATCATTTCGGTTCAGGAAACCGGAAGCGGTCGGCAGAAGAGATTGAATGTCAAATTCCAGGATTCTACCGGAATCATTGATCTCGTTTGGTTCCAGGGTTACAAATACATTCTTCCGAATTTAAAACTCAATACCGATTACATTGTTTTCGGAAAGGCAAAAGCATACGTCAATACCTGGAACATTTCCCACCCGGAAATGAGTCAGGCAACCGGAAATGAAGCCGGTTTGGGTTGGCAACCGGTGTATTCATCTACCGAAAAACTGACTGCAGCAGGATTGCACTCAAAAGGAATTCAAAAATTAATTGAAAACCTGCTGGATCTGACAAGTAAAGTCCGGTTCGAAGAAACACTTCCGCCTCGTTTTATCCAGGAACTCAAACTACCGGATTTCGGAGCAGCAATCCGTGCTATTCACATGCCTGCAGATGTTTCACTTGCCCAGAAAGCAAGAACACGGTTTAAGTTTGAAGAATTGCTGAACCTGCAGATCGAATTGTTGTTGCGCAAATCCATCAACCTGCAGAAAAGCAGCGGACAGGTTGTTTCCGATGTGGGGCAGGTATTTCATGATTTCTATGAAAACAACCTGCCTTTCCCGCTTACCAATGCACAAAAGAAGGTTTTGCGGGAAATCCGCCGGGATATCGGTTCCGGATTCCAGATGAATCGCTTGCTGCAAGGTGATGTCGGAAGCGGAAAAACAGTTGTTGCATTGCTGACCATGCTCATGGGAATCGGTTCCGGATTGCAAGGGGCGTTGATGGCTCCGACAGAAATCCTCGCCAATCAACACTTCGTGGGACTCCAGGAATTACTGGAAGGAACCCCGGTAAAAATTGCCTTATTGACCGGTTCTACCAAAAAAGCGGCTCGAAGAGAAATTCACGAAAAACTGCTGAACGGCGAAATCCACATTTTAGTCGGAACACATGCCCTCCTGGAA
>VFQP010000701.1_pt1 | contig 56826 bp, 51 predicted proteins | sample 3512351 | NCBI WGS metagenome assembly VFQP01 (sample SAMN10412372, study PRJNA504923) | tailings metagenome | isolation source: Relicate 1 Philex TSF1 revegetated site | place: Philippines: Tuba, Benguet | collected 2017-08-29 | reverse complement strand
GTAGTGCTTTTTGCGATCGCGCCATATAAAAAGCGTCGCAAATTGCGCGCGAAGTTGCGGGTGAGAAGGGTGCCTGCGATCGTCGTACGCAGCTGGCCGCGACTTTAGTCCGCGTCATTTAGAAAGAACTTCCGGGAAATTAGTCCATCAATCATTCAACCCAAGTCGTCAGTCACCCGACTTTATCCCGATCTCCTTCGGAATCATGGACTATTCACTTTCCGAAAGGTTTCTAAATCAGCAGCTCAAACCTTTAAAACTATCCCCTCCCCAACTTTTGATCTTGATCCGTTATTTGCCCTATACAAAAAACAAACGCCAGGAACCAATCAGCGTTCTAAAAAGAGCAGCGGCTGTACACTGCTTTTTTTAAAACCTCAACGGTCCTGGCGTTTGAAAATATAGAACTGATCCGTTAGAACGGCAGATCGTCATCACTACTTGAAAACGTTGTGTTATGCACATCATCTTCTGCAGGAGCAGCTGATGCAGGGGCGCCGGCACCGGCAGCTTCCACTTTCCACGCTTTCACATCTGTATACCAACGGCCATTATACTCACGGCTTTCCACATCAAATGAGATATTCAGGTTTCTGCCGATCTGCAGGACTCCTGTATTGATCTTATCTCCCCAAATGGAGATACAAACTTTTTTGGGATACTGGCCACTCGTTTCAACAATGATATCCTGTTTTTTCCATTCCCCGTTTTTGCCATTGCCCGTTTGCAAAGGCAGCAATTGTACTAATTTGGCGGTAAGTTCCACGTGCTTGAAATTTTTAATATTATCTGCAAAATTACGACGCAATCAGCAACTGCGGGGACTGGTTTATCCCCATAAATGCTGAGCTGGGAAAAGGACATGTTGCTTTCGCGTTTGCACTCCTGCCTATGGCGCCCGCATCTCCGGCACAAGCGATTTGAACACAATAAAAAGATTCTCATCCCAGCGTATGGGTAAACTATCTTTTTTATGCCAGCGAACCGCCCGGTTTTTCTGACGCGAAGACGGCTTGTTTCGAGCTTTTACCCGACTATTCTTTTCCGCGTTTTCTACAACTGCTTTATCCTGCCATACTTCTGCATAAGTCTTCCACAGTATGCCGAACACTTCTTTATCATTCAACTGTCCCTGCTTCAGCATGGTCATCGCTTCTCCGACGAATGCACGGTACATCCAGAATTGACGGAATTCTTTGGGTAGTGACTGGTATACCTTTGATCCGATCTTGGAGGCTCTTGCCATCCGGCCGGCATAGATCCGCGTGTTACGAAACTCCGGGCTTTTCAATACACGTTTGCGGCTGAGTGGGGTTCTTACGCGCATGCGGATCTGGTCGCCTACTTTGTAGAGAGTGATAAAGTCAAAACGACCCACCAGCTTTAATGGATTACGGGATATAGCCAACTCGAAACGCTTTTCTTAAAGTTCGGCAATTTTACCTGATCGTAAGAGCGACAAATGCGACAGAAAGGTCTTCTACGGCCAAGCCGCGAAATTTTTATCGCAAGATGAAGTGTAATTGATTGAAAGACTACTATTTACCCGGGTCAGTACTGCGTTTGTCCTGTTCCTGGACGATGTGTGAACTAGTTTAAAGCGCATTTGCTAAGGGTTGGGGATAGGGCATTGCTCTCCCCGAGAAGGCAGTTTTTGGATGGTTTGGCGTAGGGTTCCCGCAGATTTCGCAGATTTTATCCGCTCTATAATGGTAGAAGGTCTCTGTATTTATGCTGTTGTTATCAGGAAGCGCAGATTTCGCAGATTTGCCTCTGATAACAGGATTTAATCTGCGTGATCCGCGCGCTCAACCATAGAAAGGCTTCCTTTGCTGAGGTTATTTCGATTACAGGAATGATAAAATCTGCGAAATCCGCGGGATACTTACGCCAATCAAATCACTTAAAAAAGATGCAGGTAAACAATAGCCTGGAGATTTGAAGTTGACTCAGAATTGCAGATATATCGGCATGACCGGCTCTGCCGATTTGAAAAAACCGTACAATATCACAAACGCAAAGAAAACGATCAGGTACGCTACGAGCGGAATGCGCCTGAACCTTGCGATCACCTGGTCGGCATACGAATCGGGAATAAAGTGGATCAGATATGCAACAGCCATCATGATCAGCACAGGCCAGTAGTTACCGGCGAATGCGGGCCAGACGGTAAGGCTGAAGTCATACCAGATCTGGTGGATCATCGACAGCGCCGCATCGTAAGAAGTTGTTTTAAAGAAGATCCAGCAGAAACAAACAAAATGGAAAGTGATGAGCACAGCAATCGCGTTATACCACCATGTGTTATTGACCCGTACAAATGCCTTTCCGGTAATCAGCATCCAGATCTTGTGAACAGCCAGCGATATCCCGTGCAGCGCTCCCCAGATAAGAAAGTTCCAGTTTGCGCCATGCCAGAAGCCGCCGAGCAACATTGTTGTCAGCAGATTCATGTTTGCCGCCACCCCTTTCTTTTCTTTTTTGATGATGGCAGGAAGAAGGAATAGCAACAGGATCCCCGAACTCAGGATCAACGACTGCCACCAGTTCATTTTTAATAAATGCTCACCAGCCATATAAACGCCAGCAAAAAACAACGCTGAAAAGATCCAGGTGCCAACACTTCCTTTTCGGTTTCCTCCTAACGGAATGTACAGGTAATCACGAAGCCATGACGATAGTGAAATATGCCAGCGCCGCCAGAACTCGGTGATATTTTTACTTTGATATGGTGAAAGAAAGTTTGTTGGTATATGAAAGCCCATCCAGCGAGCGATCCCGATCGCCACATCACTATAACCACTGAAATCGCAATAGATCACGACAGCATAACCATATACCGCAAACAGATTCTCCAGTCCGGTATACCGGGACGGATCGTCAAATACATAGTCCACAAAATTCAGGGTGATATAATCCGAGATCACGAGTTTCTTTATAAGCCCTGAAACGATCAGATAAAACCCTTTTGCGAAATCAGTTTCAGAGATCACATAGGGCTTGTTGATCTGCGGCACAAAATCGTGCGCCCGCACAATCGGTCCCATGACGAGCTTTGGAAAAAATGAAAGAAATAAAAGGTAGTCACTGAATTTCTTCGCCGGTTTGAATTCACCGCGGTATACATCCATTGTATAACTCAGGTTCTCAAAAGTGTAAAATGAGATACCAACAGGCAGCGCGAGGTTAAGCGGGTTGAATCCTGTTTTGAACAGATCATTGCTGACAGAAATAAAGAAGTCTGTATACTTGAAACAAAACAGCAGCCCAAGATTGAAAACGATACTGCAGATCAGCAGAAGCTTTCGTTTCACTTTATGCTGCTGCCGGTAAATGGCATTGGATAAAATGAAGTCGACGATTGCGGAAACAATAACGAGCCCTACAAAATAATTACTCGCCTTATAAAAAAAGTAAAGGGAAAATGCGCAGAAGATATAACGCCGGATATTGATCTGGTTCCGGAAGCCATAATACAGGGCAATAAAAACAGCGAAAAAGAAAACAAAGAAACCATTATTGAATAATAATGGATTTTTCTCATCGTAAAGAAATTGGCGCCAAAAAGCTTCTAGATCAAATGACGGCATAGAGACTCATCCATTATACTGCGAATAAACGCCAATTATCAATAATTATTAGAATGAAAAGTCAAAAGTATGTTATAAAAATGAATTCACCAGAGAAGACAGCGGACCGCAGACCGCAGACGTTCGTTTGTTTCAGGCGTTGCATACTGCAACGCGCCGCTATTGAGAGTCATCTACGATTTAAAATCAATGTCGTTTGGTTCAAGGGCAGGTGTCGGCAATATTCGATTTTCTACCTCTCTCTTTCAATCATCACCCTCCTGCTCTGTTTCCCCGGCGACTAACCTGATTCTATAACATTCTTAATTAGTTTAAAACCCGGTGTGTCTCTGATTTCAGCTTGTCTTTGAGTTGGGGCCCTGGGGTTTCTCAACGGCCGGGAAGCTTCCGGCATTCAGAGGGGCTCCGGGTCTCAGTTGTTAAAATTCGTTAGAGTACTAAACAAGAACGCCCGGGGAAACAGAGCGGGAGGAGGACGGATTGAAGACATTGTTCGAACCTTGCAAATTAATGCTTGTCTCCAAATTGAACTGAACGACATTGTATCTAAAATATCGGGAAAAACTGCATTGTAACCGGCAACTCCATTTTCGCGGCGGCCGTCTGCCGTCTGCGGTGCGTCGTCTGCGGTGTATCTCACTTCATCTTCGCAAACTCCCTCATCAATGCATCAAACAGGTAGTTTGCAAGTATCTCTGCGCCGCGGTGATTCGGATGTACGTAATCCTGGTTGGCCAGTGACGGTTTTGCTTTCGCCCATTCAACAATGGAATTGGTTCCGCCCATTGCAGCAAACTGGTTATAGAAACTGCTATTGGTTTCATATGCCAGCAAGGCCTGGACCTTAATAAGAGAGTCGATGCCTATAGCAGATTTGTACTCGCCACCGTACCGGAATGCGCGGTCTGCTGTACTGACCAGGAGAAAATCGGTTTCAGGAAAACAGTTGCGGATCTTTTTTACAATCGGCAACATCGTTTTTGCGTACCAGCTGAAGTTTTTGTCGTTTGGACGGAATAAGAGATTTACGCCATACTGAAAAATGATCAGGTCATACGGGTTGTTTTCAGCAACGGCAGACAGGAATGCAGAATCGATCCTGGCAAACTCAACGCCGGTTATACCGCGGAATGAAAAGTTATCTACGATTACGCCGGAGGCTGACTCAAATGAAATTCCATACACGGGTAACCCGGGGTTGTTAACACCAAGCTTTATAGTATGGCTGGCATCATTGGAGAGCGTCACACGGTTAACCGGTTTATCAGCCGTTACGGCAAGGCTCATATTATTCACGGTTACATTAACAGATCCATCGACCGGTCCGCACAACAATGTTTTTTCAATGATCGCAGCGCTGTCTTTTATTGTCTGATCTGTCATCTGTACGGTTGCTGCGTTTCCACGGAATATGTGACCGGAAACATAAAGACGGTTCGTTTTCGCGTCTTTGAAATTCTCATCATCCCAGCTACCCGCGTTTGATGTTGAGACGGTCTGACGGAACTTCGCAACAGGAGAAGTGATCGGCACAAAGCCGACACCGTTACCGCCAAAGGATTGTTGTAACAGTTGTCTGAAAGTTTGTGTCAGCAGATCTCCCTCGATCATACTATCGCCAAAATAGGCGATCCGTACTTTGCGCTGTTGTCCGTTCTTCAACGCTTTTAGCTTTGAGAGAAATCCCTGGAGTGAAGCTGTATTTGTATCGGCATTAAAGTCGGTAATGAGTTTTGGCTGCTGATAGAGCATAAACTCTTTACTGGGCAGCTTTTCAACAACAACCGGTGTATTTGCGGAATCACCACCGTTCCCTGCAATCCGGGTTTGCGTGGTGTCTTTCGAACTGAAAACATCCGATACGAGATTCACTCTGTTAAATGGAAGCCATTTAAACCCCAGCAATACCCCCGCAACAGACACGGCAAGAAGTATTGCTACGCTATACAGAACGAAGTGAAAAACACGGCGATTACTATTCATAAGTAAAATTACTGATGGGGAACGACAGAAAGCTTATTCTTCCGGATCGTCGCATTGATTCTTTTCTTCCACTCTGCAGGTGCTTCAGAATAACCCGTCTTGCTGATGGCTTCAGTCCACAGACGATAATCCATTTTTCCTTTTAGTGTCTGATAAAATTTGCGACGGGAGAGCAGTTTACAGAAATCATCATACGATGCTGCAACGCTGCTGTACTGCTTATAACGGCTTTTTATTCCCTTTGTTTTAAGCAGGTTGTTTTTGCCAACGATGCCGAAGTGGTTAAGAAGCAGTTTTGCATTCCTGCTATTGCCACCACCGGACTCAACAATTGCCACACCGAGAATAATTGCAGCCGGGATATCATACACAGCAGCGAGAGAGTCGGCCAGCGCGCGATATTTCTTTACATATTTCGATTGCGCCTGCACCTGAAAGCTGAGCAGCAGCAACAGCAGAAAAACAGGCAGTACCCGTTTTGGAAGGCAGGCATTCGTCAGTATGTTTTTCGTAGGCATCATTCGGCGGTAAATATAGTACGCAGCTGGCTATTTTGCAATCATACATTACCATAAAACGAAATATGTGCGGATGTTTAAAAGTTTAATCGTTTGAACGATTGAACAATTAAACCTTAAAACATACAATCCCGAACAATTTGAGGACCCGATGCAGCCGAATGCTTTATTTTGCAAAAAATTGAATGGATGGAAACAAGGCTGACGGTAGATAATAATAATGAATTAAAGGAGATCGAGATGCAGGATTTTCGTCCGCAGAGTAAGGTATTACGCGTTGTTTCAATCATTCTCTCCTATGTTTTCCATCCATTGTTTGTTCCGGTATATATCATCTGGCTTTTGCTGAACACGCAGGCATACATGTTTGCGCAGTTCACCCCTGCGGAAAAAGCGATTGCACTGGTTCGTTTCTTTATCATCTATAGCTTTTTTCCGCTGGTTACTGTTCTGCTGGCAAAAGGCCTTGGGTTTCTGAAGTCCGTTTATCTTAAAACACAGAAAGAACGCATCATTCCATATATAGCATCCAATCTCTATTATTTCTGGATGTGTTACGTTCTGCGTCATCAGCCTGATTTCCCGAAAGAGGCGGTCTATCTCTCCATGGCGATCTTTATCGCTTCGTGTGCGGGCCTAATGGCGAATATTTACATGAAAGTGAGTATGCATGCGATGGGTATGGGTATTATGCTTGGTTTCACCGGTATGATGGCCATGAGCGAAGCAAACAATTATACCATTTATTTCTCCGTATCATTACTGATCGCGGGTCTCGTGTCCACTGCCAGAATGATCGTGTCTGACCACACGCCCAAAGAGATCTACACGGGTCTGCTTATAGGCGTCCTGTCCATGGCCGCAGCAGTATGGGCGGACGGAATCCTGCCTTAACACCCTGGCCGTGTGCCGGGCGTAGATTCCCGCAGATTCCGCGGATCTTGTCCTTACTATTAGTAAACTAATATTTATCATCGCACATTCTTTTGTTAGGATGCGCAGATTTCGCAGAGTAGTCCCTGGTAATTGGCAGGCGTCTGCGTGATCCGCGCATGCAACTATGCCAATTTACTTTTCCTGAAGCTATTCCGATAGCAGGAATGATAAAGAATCTGCGGAATCTGCGGGAGTTAGGCAAACCTGCAAACCCTGGGTAACGATGAGCTGATGACGATACCCGTCCCCTGCCTCCTCTTACGCTCTTTTTTCTCTTAGTTCCAAAAAAAATTAGCAAGATATTGCTAAATGATTTAGTTTTGTTTTGTTCATAACATTTTTAGCCCGGCACTACGTAAATCATAATTTTGGAGATGGCAAAAACAGAAAAAACTACCGATATGTCTAGCAACAATGAAAAGTTGAAAGCCCTAAAACTTACCATGGACAAGATCGAAAAAGATTTTGGTAAGGGAAGTGTAATGATGATGAATGAGCGTGGAGAAGTGACACAGGAGGTTGTTTCTACCGGTTCGATTGGCCTGGATGTGGCTTTGGGTATCGGTGGCTTGCCCAGGGGCCGGGTGGTTGAGATCTACGGGCCGGAATCTTCTGGTAAAACGACTATTGCGACACATGTGATCGCGGAGGCTCAGAAAAAAGGCGGGATGTGTGCGATCATTGATGCGGAGCATGCTTTTGATAGTTCGTATGCGCAGAAACTGGGTGTTGATGTGGATAACCTGCTGATCTCTCAGCCTGATTATGGTGAGCAGGCCCTGGAAATCGCGGACCGCCTGATCCTTTCCGGTGCACTGGATGTAGTGGTGATCGACTCAGTAGCAGCGCTTGTTCCAAAAGGAGAGCTTGAAGGTGAAATGGGAGACAGCAAAATGGGTCTTCAGGCGAGATTGATGAGCCAGGCTTTGCGCAAACTCACTGCAACCATTGCAAAGACAAATACCATCTGTATTTTCATCAACCAGCTTCGTGAAAAGATCGGTGTGATGTTCGGAAATCCTGAAACAACTACTGGAGGTAATGCGCTGAAGTTCTATGCATCCGTTAGATTGGATATCCGTCGTAGCTCACAGATCAAAGACGGAGATGAAGCGATAGGCAACCGTGTTAAAGTAAAGGTCGTTAAGAATAAAGTTGCGCCCCCTTTCAGAGCGGCTGAGTTTGATATCATCTTCGGTGAAGGAGTATCAAAAAACGGCGAGATCATTGACATGGGCGTAGAATTAGGCATCGTACAAAAAAGCGGATCCTGGTTTAGCTATAATAGCGACAAACTGGGCCAGGGACGTGAAGCAGTAAAACAACTTTTGATCGATAATCCGGAACTGGCAAAAGAAATTGAAACCAAGATCCGCGAAAAGATCAAAGAAGTACAGTCAGCGTAATATCCTCATTCACAAGCTTTTTAGTTTGTAAATGGGTTAGTAAATACAAGCTGTCCGCCTAATGGTGGACAGCTTTTTTGTTTATTTTAAGATTAAAAAGATAAAGTTCAATGTTTAAACATTGTATATTTGTCTACCAAACCGGTGAACCAATTAACCGGCGAACCGTTTAAACAAACTTCATGATACCTCTCAAGAAAAAGAACCCCTGGAAAAAGCGGATACTCTTATCCGTTCTGGTACTTATACTCGCCGGAGCAGCTGTATATATCTATTATGCTACACAGAAGTTTGAAGACACCACGAAAGTGAAAGCTGATTATACCGTTACAAGTGCGGATCTGATTAAGCAATACCTTGAAAATCACGACTCGGCCAACGTAAAATATCGTGATAAGATCGTTGTTGTAAATGGCACAGTTTCTGCCATTGAGCCAGCCGATTCTGCATCAGTGAATGTAAAAATGATTGATACAACATCTGGGTCATTCATCATTTTCGCTTTTCAGGACCAACATATTGCTGAAGCGAAAGCATTAAAAGAAGGTGATGCAGTATCTATCAAAGGTTCGTGTAGTGGAGGAACCTTCAGCGAGATCCTCGGCGTTGAAAAAATTGACTTCAAAAGAAGTGCATTAAATACAGACAAAAAATAAAACACCCCTTTTTAAAAAACACGAACATGAAAAAAACTATCCTCGCTTTGGCATTGGTGGCTGTTACTGGCAGCCTTTTCGCTCAAAAGAAAACGACCACTTCTGCAACCGTAGCGTTCGACGCAAGCACTGCGATCGATGCATTGCCTAAAGCGGAAAACAAAACTGTTGTAGCTGCTCTTGACACAAAAGCCGGTACTGTTGCATTTGAAGCAACTGTTAAAAACTTCGCCTTCGCGAATCCTACTATCCAGGAACATTTCAATGGTGAAAAATGGTTGAACTCCGACAAATTCCCAACTTTCACTTTCAAAGGAAATATCCTCGACGCTTCTAAAGTTAACTTTGCAAAAGACGGTTCTTATAACACAAATGTTGAAGGAACTCTCTCTGTAAAAGGTGTTGAGCAAAAAGTTAAAGCTCCAGCTACAATCGTAGTTAAAAGTGGTGTGATCACTGCAACATCCAACTTCTCTTTCAAATTGGCTGATTTCGGTATCACTGGCGCTCCTATCGAGGGTGGTAAAGTAGCGAAAGAGCCAAAAGTTGTTGTAAACGCTGAGTTCAAATAAGCGAAACATTATAGTTCGCCTTTGCATAAGCGAAGACGTATAAAAAGAAAAGGGGTCGTTAATAACGATCCCTTTTCTTTTTATACGGGAATTTATTCCGAATACTTAGCTTAGCGCCGGATTTATTCCTGACCATACAACTTTTAACATGCGGATACTTAATACGGTTAAACGAATTGCACTTGTTGCTCACGACAATATGAAAGATGAATTGATCCAATGGGCGACCAATAACCGCGAGGCTCTCTCTAAACACAACCTGTTCGCAACCGGTACAACAGGAACTTTGCTTGAAGCAGCCCTTGAACAACCAATTGCCAAGTTTCTCAGCGGACCTCTTGGAGGCGATCAGCAAATCGGCGCAAGTATCGCGGAAGGAAAACTGGATGTGCTGATCTTTTTCTGGGACCCGATGGAAGCCCAACCGCATGATCCAGATATCAAAGCATTACTCCGCGTTGCCGCAACCTGGAATATCCCAACTGCGTGTAACCGGTCAACTGCAGATTTCATGCTTACTTCTCCTTTAATGTATTCAGAATATCAACCAACGCTACCAGACTACTCTTCTTATCTTAATCGATTGAAACGATAAAATGGTTTACATCCTTACAGTCTAATGTTGTTTTGGTAAGAACTACTCAGGTTTATTCTGCCAGATCTTCGAATATTAAGGAGTTTCCTTTCAATCCCCTTCTTCCCGCTCTGTTTCCCCGGGCGATCGAGCTTAGTTCTTTGTCGATTTTAAACGGCCAAAGACCCGGGGCCTCTCTGGTTGCCAGATTGTCTGTGGAATGGGTTGGATTTTCTAAAGGCCGGGAAGACTGTGGCAACCAGAGAGACCCCGGGTCTGGCAGGAATTAAAATTGTTATGATCATCAATTAGCCCGCCCGGGGAAACAGAGCGGGAAGAAGGGGACGGAAAAGAGAGAGACCTAAAATTGAAAACCCAATATCGCTTACACTTATCCTTGTATAAACAACATCAGATTGAAATCGTACACAACATTTCACACACAACTTTCTTCAATCAGCTAATAACAATTCAAGATAATCTGCTGCAAAAAGAATCTGCTTACATGCATCTATCTCTTTATACAGCAAACCTTGCACATTTTTTGCCCCGTGAATGCGATAACTTTGAGAACTATGGCATTCAAACTTCACGCACCTTTTCCTCCTGCGGGAGATCAGCCGGAAGCGATCCGTCAACTGACCGAAGGAATTCAAAATGGCGAACAATACCAGACATTGCTGGGCGTAACGGGTAGTGGTAAAACCTACACCATTGCAAACATGATCCAAAATGTGCAACGACCAACACTTGTCATCACGCATAATAAAACACTTGTCGCACAGCTTTACGGAGAGTTCAGACAATTTTTCCCGGAAAATGCTGTCGAGTATTTTGTATCCTATTACGACTACTATCAACCCGAAGCATATCTCCCGGTGAGCGATGTATATATCGAAAAAGATCTTAGCATTAATGACGAACTGGATAAGCTGCGTCTTCGCGCCACAACCAGTCTGCTGAGTGGCCGCCGCGACATTATCGTAGTTGCTTCCGTTAGTTGCATATATGGTATGGGAAACCCGACCGATTATGAGAACGGGATCATACGTATTGGAAAAGGTCAAACAATTTCAAGGCAGGCCTTTCTTCATGCACTTGTAAATTCTCTTTACAACAGGACAACTATAGAATTTAACAGGGGAACATTCCGCGTAAAAGGCGATACCGTGGATATCAATCTTCCTTATGTCGACTTTGGCTACAGGGTTACTTTCTTTGGAGATGAGATCGAAGAGATAGAAAGCATTGATGTGGTAACGAGCAAACGCATTGGGAAGCTTGATAATGCCGCCATTTTTCCTGCAAATCTGTATGTAGCACCGAAAGACATTATGCAACAGGTGTTGTATGAGATACAGGACGAAATGCAGGCACAGGTAGATTATTTCAAGAGTAATGGAAAACTGATCGAAGCGCAAAGATTAAAAGAGCGCGTTGAATACGATGTGGAGATGATCAAAGAACTGGGGTTTTGTAATGGTATTGAAAACTACTCCCGCTTCTTTGACCGCCGTGTTCCTGGTACAAGACCTTTCTGCCTGCTTGACTACTTTCCCAAAGACTTTGTGTGTGTCATAGATGAAAGTCACCAAACAGTACCTCAGGTCAGCGGAATGTATGGTGGTGACAGAAGCCGTAAACTGATCCTTGTTGATTATGGGTTCAGGTTGCCAAGTGCGCTGGACAACCGTCCGCTGAACTTCCATGAATTTGAAGCATTGCTTAATCAAACTGTATATGTTTCCGCTACTCCGGATGATTATGAACTGGAAAAAACCGGCGGTGTTGTTATTGAACAGGTTGTAAGACCAACAGGTCTGCTGGATCCGCCTATCGAGATAAGGCCGAGTGTTAACCAGATCGATGATCTTCTTGATGAAATTGACAGGACTGTGAAAAAGGGAGACCGCATACTGGTAACCACGCTTACGAAAAGAATGGCGGAGGAAATGGATAAGTATCTACATCGGATCAACATAAAATCGAAGTACATCCACAGCGAAGTAGATACACTTGAGCGGATAGAGATCCTGCGACAGTTGCGGCTCGGCGAAATTGACGTACTGGTGGGCGTAAACCTCCTCAGGGAAGGTCTGGATCTGCCTGAAGTTTCCCTTGTAGCGATCCTTGATGCGGATAAGGAAGGTTTTCTGCGAAACGAAAAATCCCTGACCCAGACGGCAGGCCGGGCTGCGAGAAATGTTGATGGCAAGGTGATTTTCTATGCTGATAAGATGACAGAAAGCATGCAGAGAACCATTGACGAAACAAATCGCCGCCGGGAAAAACAGGTCGCACATAACCTGGAACATGGCATAACACCCAAAACGGTGGTCAAATCAAAACAACAGGTTTTTGCACAAACCTCCGTGCTTGATATCAAAGGATACGACCCTGCAAACCCTTATGCTGTAGCCCCTAATGAAGACCTGGTGCCAGTCGCGGAAGAGGAGCAGGCTGAATACAAGACCATTCCTCAAACGGAAAAAGCGATCGGTAAGATCAAAAAAGAAATGGAAAAGGCGGCGCGTGATCTCGACTTTATGGAGGCGGCCCGGCTACGTGATGAAATGTTCGTTCTGCAGAAAAAGCTGGAAGACCTGAAAAGGTAAAATCGTAGATCTCCTACCCGTATCTGAGTGTTTACCCTCATTTTGACAAGGCTTCTGTCTGGTTACTTGGAGGTAAACACTCCTGTGTATACTTTTATGTTCAGAACAACCACCATATATCCATCTAAAAACCACCGATCCAATTTTTATGAGAAAACGCGTACATCGGGTTGCAAATTTTATTGCATTCAACCTATTATTCTTCGCACTTTATCTGAATTTCATTTACAAAGATCCCGGCACAGCCCCTGTGTCCGTAAAAACTCAGCAAGAACCAGCTGCGTTCAGCGGTACGCTCGTTGACAGTAAAGACGAAACAGGACATCCTGTGGCCGAACCAGCTACTTCCGGCAAGATGGCTCCGGCAAAAGGAACCCACTAAAGCCGGCCCGCGCCATTTGACCATGCCGCCATACACGACTGAAATAGTACCTTAGCGGCATGGCAAATAAAGTTTTTCTACTGGACGCGATGGCACTTGTTTTCCGTGCCTATTACGCATTGATCAGAAGCCCACGTTTAACTTCAAAAGGAAAGAATACCAACGCACAGTTTGGTTTCACCAATACACTGGTGGAACTTATCAACAAACAAAAGCCGTCCCACATGGCTGTTTGTTTTGACACATCCGCACCTACCGAACGTCATACCGAATTTGAAGCCTATAAAGCCAACAGACAGGAACCTCCTGAAGATATTCGCGAGGCTATTCCGGATATCAAAGAGATCGTAAAAGCATTCAATATTCCCTGCATCGAACTTGATGGTTACGAAGCGGATGATATTATCGGAACCTTAAGCAAACAGGCTGAAGCTGCCGGTTATGAAGTGTTTATGGTTACGCCGGATAAAGACTATGGTCAACTTGTAAGTCAGAACATCAAAATCTACAAACCGGGCTACCAGGGTGGAGATGTGGAAATTATGGGCCCTGAAGAGGTTTGCGCAAAATGGAATATCAAAGATGTGGCACAGGTGATCGACATTCTCGGTCTTATGGGAGACGCTGTTGATAATATTCCCGGCATCGCAGGTGTTGGCGAAAAAACCGCTGCCAAACTTCTCGGTGAATACGGTACCCTCGAAGGCGTTTTAGAAAAAGCTGACCAGATAAAAGGTGCATTGGGAGAAAAAGTGCGGAAAGGAAAGGAAGATGCCCTATTGTCAAAGCGCCTGGCAACGATCATTACCAACGTACCCGTGGCTTTTCACGAAGAAGATTTTCGTATTAAAGACGTTGATAAAGACAAACTGAAAGCTGTTTTTGGAGAACTTGAGTTTAAAACGATCGCTAAACGTATACTGGGCGAAGACATCAGTACCGAAGTGAAGACGGCTCCAGAAGGTGTGCAAACAGATCTTTTCGGCAATATTATCGAACCACCAGCTCCAAAAGCTGCTGCTGTAAAAACGCCTTTACCCAGTGCAGATTCTGATGAATCGATCGGTCCGGCTGATAAAAACATCAGCAACACGCCACATACTTACACCGCATTAACAGATGAAGCCGGTATAAAAGAGCTGGTGGAAATGCTCTCAGCCCACACCGAGATCTGTTTTGATACAGAGACCACCGGTATTGATGCCAATCTTGCCGAACTCGTTGGTCTTAGTTTTTCTGTTACACCAGGTGAGGCTTATTATATTCCATGTCCGCCAGACCAGCAATCGGCAAAAGCAATACTCTCACTGTTTCAGCCAGTCTTTTCTGACCCGACCAAGATCTGGATCGGGCAGAATACAAAGTATGATCTGCTTGTGCTAAAATGGTATGGTGTGGAACTGCCTGGTAAATTGTTTGATACAATGCTCGCACACTATGTGATCGAACCAGATGGAAAAAGAAGCATGGATCTGTTGGCGAACAAATATCTTCAATATGAACCGGTTCACATCGAGGAACTGATTGGAAAAAAAGGGAAGTCACAAGGCAACATGCGCGATGTTGAACTCGATAAGATAACCGACTATGCTGCCGAAGATGCCGATATCACCTTGCAACTAAAAAATACTTTTACTCCTTTGCTTGCTACAAAAGAAGTGCAGAAGGTTTTTGACGAAGTGGAAAGTCCCTTGGTGAAAGTGTTGGTTGACATGGAGTTTGAGGGGATCAAAATTGACGAGGCCTTTCTTAATGATTATTCCCGTCAGCTCGAAAAAGAAGCAAAAGTTGCAGAGGAAAATGTCTATGAAAAAGCCGGAGTGAGGTTCAACCTTGCATCTCCCAAACAGCTTGGTGAAGTGCTGTTTGACAAACTCAAGCTTGATCCCTCTGCCAAAAAAACGAAAACCGGTCAGTATCAGACCGGTGAAGACGTTTTACTGAAACTTGCTGCCCGTGGAAATCAGATCGTTGACGATATCCTGGCGTTCAGAGAACTGACCAAATTGAAATCTACGTATGTAGATGCATTGCCGCAACTGGTTAACCCCAAAACAGGGCGCGTGCATACTACATATGGTCAGGCAGTTGCAGTAACCGGAAGGCTTGCGAGTAATAATCCAAACCTGCAGAACATCCCGGTGAGAACGGATCGCGGCAAGGAGATCAGGAAGGCCTTTATAGCACGGGACCAGCATCATATGTTGCTTTCCGCCGATTATTCACAGATAGAACTCCGGATCGTGGCGGCAATCAGCGCAGACGCAAACATGTGTAATGCTTTTAAATCAGGGGTTGATATTCACACGGCAACAGCCGCAAAAGTGTTCAATGTTGCCGAGTCGGAAGTCACGAAGGAAATGAGGTACAAGGCTAAAAGTGTGAACTTCGGCATCATTTATGGGCAGGGAGCTTTTGGATTGGCAGACAACCTGGGTATTTCGAGAACGGAAGCAAAAGAGATCATTGATAATTATAAAAAGCAATTTCCCGGTATCCAGCAGTATATGGATAATACCATCAACTTTGCCCGCGAAAATGGTTATGTTGAAACACTGATGGGCAGAAAGCGTTGGTTGAAAGATATCAATTCAGCCAATTTTACCGTTAGAGGCTTCGCCGAGCGAAATGCCATCAATTCGCCGATTCAGGGAACTGCTGCGGATATGATCAAACTTGCCATGCAGAAAGTGCATGCAGCCATAAAAAAGGCTGGTTTGAAAAGCAAAATGATCCTTCAGGTGCATGATGAATTACTTTTTGATGCCGTTAAAGAGGAAGTAGCTGAGTTAAAGCCATTGATACTTGAAAATATGCAGTCGGCCTTACCGCTACCGGAAGATGTGCCGGTGATTGCAGAGTGCGGAGAAGGGATGAATTGGCTGGAAGCCCATTAAGATCGTGTTATTCAATAATAAACGACGGATAGCTTTGCTACCCTCATTCTATGAAGATCGACAACAATAAGATGTTCGCTGCAAAACCTGATGCGGGTATTATTCTCAGTGACGATGAGCTGGACAATCTGCCGCCTCAGCTCGCAGATCAGCTCAGTGATGCGCTGGTATTCACTGATGAACGGTTTACCATTACCTTGTGGAATAAAGCCGCGTCACGCTTGTTGGGTCTTCCCGCGAATATGATGATTGGGTCGGACCTTCATCAGATCATTCCTGGTCTTTATCCCTCATCCAAAGAAAATATCTATTCATCGCTTATTGCATCGGGAAAGTGGAAAGGCGAGACCGTTATCGAACTGAGTGAGGACCAGACCATTCCTATAGAGCTATCAGTTTTTGCGTTTTCTACCAATAAGCCAGGATATGCCGCTATTTTCCGGCCTTCAAACATCCAACCAGTCCAGATCTCCAACATAAAAGAACTGATCTATAATAAGCCTTTTTTCAATGCCCTTGCTGAGGGGCTGATCGTTCAGGACGATAAAGGCGAGATCATTGTGTACAATACAGTAGCGGAATCAATTTCGGGGCTGACCCGGGAACAGATCTTCGACCGTGATTTTCTCGAGAACGAAAGAAGTTATTTTACAGAAGCCGGCGATCCTTTTTCCTGGGATAATTTTCCGGCGATCATCGCCCGAAGAAGCGGGCTACCGCAAACCAATGTGGTGATCGGCTGGCTTCATACAGACGGTCTCTGGCGTTGGATCAATATCAACTCTCATCCGGTAATTGAAGAAAGCGGTCGGCTCATCGGAACGGTTACCTCTTTCACAGACATTACGGCCATCAAGGCTGCGCAACAGGAGCTGAAAAATTCCGAGGAAAGATGGCGGGCTGTAATTAACAACGGTAAAAGCGGCATTGTATTGATAGACCCTCAATACAATATCGTTCTCGCGAATGATATTGCAATCGCCCATCAACAGCTGATGCCCGGGCATATCACCATCAAACCCGGAATGAGCTTTCTTGATCTGTTGCCGGAGCACAGACGTGTACCGGTAAAAGAAACCCTGCAAAGTGTACTGAGGGGCGATGCCGTTGAATATGAGATTGTATATACCAAGTCAGACAACCAGGAGGTCTGGTTGCTTGCAAACTACACACCGGTTAAGGGAGCCGATGGACAGATCTCCGGTATTTGTTTCAGCGCAAATGATATCACCAATATAAAAGCAAATGAGCTTGCCCTTTATAAAAGCGAACAACGCTGGAAGTTTGCGCTCGATGGTGCCGGCGATGGTGTTTGGGAGTATAATTTTCAAACAAAAGAATCTTACTATTCGCCGATCTATAAAAACATGCTTGGCTTTTCAGATCAGGAATTTCAGAATGAGGCATACGAATGGCATACAAGAATACATCCGGACGATGTTGACAAGGTTAAAGGTATCGATCAGCTTTATGAAAACCGTGCTATCGAGAATCACTCGGTTGAATACCGTCTCAGAGGTAAATCGGGTGAATATGTCTGGATCCTTGACCGGGGTATGATGCTTGAGCGCACGGCAGACGGGAAACCTCTCAAGCTCATTGGCACTCATAAAAACATTACAGAACAGAAAAACCGGGAAGAGGCGCTGATACAGTCGCGGAAAAGATTTGGCTCGTTCATGGCCAATACACCAACCATGACCTGGATCATTGACGAGAATGCTGTGTTCCGTTATCTAAATGCGCCATATATGAAGGCGTTTAATCTGCGTGAAGACGATATCGGCAGGTCTATTTACGATATCTTCCCCAAACACATATGCGATCTGTTCGTTGAAAACAACTGGAAGGTTTGGAACAGCAACAGATCGATTGAAACGATAGAAGAGGGTGTTGGGCCAAACGGAGATCCGCAGCTATACCAGATATTTAAATTCCCGTTGGAAACAGAAGATGGTGTACGTGTTCTCGGTGGTGTGGCATTGGATATCACGCAAAAAGTTATTCTTGAAAAAAGGCTTGCGGAAGAACAGGAAACAAAAAAACGCGAGATCATCCAGGCGATCATGAGTGCGCAGGAAAAAGAGCGGAAAGAACTCGCCTATGAGCTGCATGATAACGTCAACCAGATCCTTTCTTCCTCCAGGTTGATGCTTGAAGTAGCCATAGAGAAACCGGATATCAGCCAGGAGTTTATGAACCGTAGCCTGGTTTATCTTCAGAACGCGATCACGGAGCTTCGTAAGATCAGTCATAGTCTTATACCGGGTACGCTCCGGGATATCAGCCTCGAAGCGGCCATCGAAGAAGTAGTTCAGAATATTAATGCTACGGAAAAGCTGAGCATTGTGTATGAAAAGCAGATCGGCAACAATGTAAAACTGATCGCTCCGGAAATTCAGCTTGCCGTTCTCAGGATCGTGCAGGAGCAGTGCAACAATATCCTGAAGCATGCAAATGCCTCAGAGGCATCCATCAATCTTATTATCGATGACCAGAAAATTCTGTTGTTGATCAATGACAATGGCAGCGGCTTTGATACGGTCAATACCAAAAAAGGACTGGGGCTTAATAATATTTTCAACCGTACTGCTTACTATAATGGATCAATTCAACTGATTTCATCCTCAGGGAATGGTTGTAGCCTGCAAGTCCGTATACCTCTGCCTGCCCGATGATTCGTCGCCTTTGATTCCGGTTTCATCGGCAGTTCTCATTGCTTTGACGGGGGATTTATTTACTTTTTCAAAATAAAACCTGCAAAACATGAAACCTCTAACCTTGCTTTTTTGCGCGGCTATTACTTTAGGCGCTTGCAACAACGAATCAAAGACGGATGAAACGACGACGGCGCCAAAGGATACGATGGCTACGGCGAATACACCGCCACCGCCGGCTCCGATGCCAGACTCTGCTACCAGGGCGCAGAACTGGATGAAATACTCAACTCCGGGAGACGTACACAAAATGATGGCTTCGTGGAGCGGGACCTGGGAGGGAGACGTTTCAATGTGGATGGCACCCGGTACTCCTCCAATGACGAGCAAATCAAAAACCGTCAATAAAATGATCCTTGGAGGCCGCTATCAGCAGTCAAACCATACGGGCGACATGATGGGTATGCCATTCGAAGGACAGTCAATCATGGGGTACGACAATGACAAGAAAGAGTTCACTTCAACCTGGCTGGACAATGTTGGTACAGGAACCATGATTTCAAAAGGTACATGGGATGCGGCAACTAAAACGATCAGCCTGACGGGCAAAATGGTTAATCCGGAAGCGGGTGATGGAAGAGAACAAAACTTCAGAGAGGTCTTTAAAGTTATTGATGACAATACACAGATCATGGAAATGTATTGCGATGGAATGGACGGAAAAGAGTTTAAGACAATGGAGATAAAATACACACGTAAGAAATAACTGCCCTTTTTATCTGAAATCGCTCTCCAAAGGGAAAGATAAAACTCTAAACGACTCCTTACCGTCTCCCCGGTGAAAAAACAGTAAGGCGGGGAGACGGTAAGGAGTCGTTTCATTTTGGGTTTATCCTCAGGAGGAAATGACCCGTGTAAGTTTCGGATTCCTGTTGCGCAGATCTATTCCTCCTTCAAGCACTGATTTAAGGTTGGTGAGATAGAAACTCCAGCCTTGCTTACATCCCCTGTGATAGAAGCGAAAGCCGTTATCATCAGTCGGAATGTTTTCCTGTATAAGTTCTACCAGCGTTTCGCCTTCTTCTTCATAAATAGAAAGAGTGCATACACCTGCTTTTCCAAAGCTGAACCGAAGCTGATCTTTTCCGTTTTGCGCGAGGACTTCACCCCGTTCCGAATCTTCATCAGTGTAACCCCACCAAAGCCAGTGGTAAGTATCTCCGGCCTCAATTGCATCTTCTGCCTCTCTTTTCATTCCTTCAGGCGAATGAAATAAAGCCTGCCGTAAAAAGAAATGTTCGAGACCACCGGGTGTAGACCAGGATCTGAATATCTTTTCAACTGGTGCTTTCACCGGTATACGTACTGCAAAACGACTCTTATCAAAATCTTTCAGCATGATATTTTTGTAGTTACTATCATCTAATAGCTATCGCCATACTCCAATAATCGCGCCCATCATCGTAAGCGAAACGACGCTGTAAAAGCCATTTATCAGAACGAGCCTCCATGTTTTCTCTTCAAACACGCTATGTATGGCGGTTGCACAAAACGTCCATATTCCGCCAATCAATCCGATCGTTGCGCCACGGGACATACCAACTGCCGGAATACACCCATTGCAGCCATCTTTTGAAAATGCAAGAAACAGGGCAAGGCTCGCTGACATCAGCAAAGAAAATAACACAGTCCACGCTACAATCTTTTCCTTTGCTCTCTTCCGAACCTCACTTACTGTTAAGCCATTATCTTTCATCCATATCTTTCCAAACAGGCCCGGTGAGTACCAGATCCCTCCGATAACAAAGGAAGAAATGCCTGCAACCAATACAGCCAGCCAGTTGATGGTTCCCAGCATATGAATAAGTTTTTAGTGGCTGATAAACATTTATCTAAACTATTGCCTAATTTTTACACCGCAATACCAAAGCGACTGAACGTGGAAAAGGAGACGACAAACATTGTAAATGCAAAGACGGAAAATCCCGTGGAATACAAGGTGAATGATCTTGGATTCCGCCTGATCCTCATTCCCTTTTTTGGTATTGCGATACCGCTGATCACGGGTTTGATCAACAGCCGGAATATTTCAAGCTGGCCGGTTCGCTGGAGTTTTTTATATACGATCATGATCGCCATGGTCGTATGGCAGGGTAACCGGTATTTGCATTCATCACTCAGAAACTATTTTGACTGGATCAACAAGCCATTGCAAAAGGTACTGGTGCTGATCCTGTCTGTTGTGTTCTATACAGTTCCGGTAAGTGTGTTATTGATCGTTGGATGGTATGAACTCTTCACCACAGAACCTGTAAACTGGCAGATCGTTTCTCAAACAACACTCATCATTCTGATCGCTGTGATATTTATCACGCATGTTTATGAAACCGTGATCCTGGTAAAGCAATCAGAAAATGAAATGATCAGGAATGAGCAACTTGAAAGGGCGAGAGCAGAGGCTGAGCTTGAAGCACTAAAGAATCAGATCGATCCGCATTTTATTTTCAATTCTTTGAACACGTTAAGTCATCTCATTGAAGAAAAGCCGGCGCGGGCAAAACAATTCAATGATACACTCGCTGATGTATATCGCTACATTTTACAGAACAAAGCGCGTGATCTGGTTTTATTAAGGGATGAGATCGGATTTTTGAACAGCTATTTTCTTTTGTTACAGATACGTTTTGAGAAAGCTGTTCATCTTGAAAAAAATGTAGATGAATCAACTTTGGAGCATTTTCTCCTTCCCCCGATATGTCTGCAATTACTTGCAGAAAATGCCATAAAGCATAATGAGTTTTCAGAAGAGAACCCGCTTATTTTCAGTGTATCACTGGAAAACGGAGAGTTGATCGTAAAAAACAAATTACACCGGAAGGAATTGCGAAAACCTTCTTCAAAAATTGGTCTTAACAATTTAAAAGAAAGATATAAACTTACAACCGGGAAGTCTATCAATATATCAGATGATCATGGCGAATTTATTGTCAGGCTTCCTGTATTGAACCTTACCTGAAAAAATAATTATCATGCGTGCAATTATTATAGAAGATGAAAAACCTGCGGCGGAGAAGTTACAGAAGGCGATCATCAAAGCAGACAGTGATGTGGATGTTGTTGCGACACTGAGCAGTGTCAGATCAGCCGTGGAATGGCTGGAAGATAATGCCATGCCCAATCTCCTGTTCATGGATATAGAACTGAGCGACGGTCTTTCGTTCAAGATCTTTGATGCCGTTAATATTACCAGTCCGGTTATTTTCTGTACTGCATTTGATGAATACTGGCAGGAGGCATTTGAGCACAACAGTATCGACTATCTTTTAAAACCTGTCAAACAGGAAAAGCTGGAGGCTGCGTTAAAAAAATACGATAAGCTCAAACAACATTTCTCGGCGGATGTACGTCAGTTTCTGCAGTCACACCAACAACAGATCAGTGAATACAAGAAACGGTTTCTTGTAAAGCGCGGAACAGATTATATCAGTGTTAAGACAGATGATATTGCGTATTTCTATGCAACACACAAACTGGTTTGCATGATTGATCAAAAAAATCAAAAGTTCATTCTTGATCAGTCATTATCTGAGATTGAAAAACAGCTTGATCCGTCCATGTTCTATCGCGTCAATCGTAAGTATTTGGTACATCTCAATGCGATCAAAAAGATCAAGACGTTTCCTAAAAGCAAACTGTTGCTGGAACTGGAACCTTCGATCAATGAGGATATCATCATCAGCCAGGATAATGTGACGGCTTTTAAGGACTGGATGTCGAGCTAGGAGGATAAAAGAGGCGAAGGAGGAAAAGAGGTTTTTAAAATGTAATCTCTGATTGGTCTTTGCGGTTCTTTAATCCCGGATCAATGAGGCAGAGATTTTGTAACAATGATCAATAACATAAAGAGGAAAAGCGTCTTCAACCCGAGCCCTTTTTCTTCCTTCCAACTCTTTTACTCTTGAAAACAAAAATCCCGGTGTCTTGCGAACAAGACGACCGGGATGGGTGTAACTACCATTAACCCTAAACTATCATTGACGATTTCCACCGCCACCGCCTGGTCCACGACGTGGGTTCAGTGCTGGCTCGATTTCATCTTTGAATTTTTTGAATTGTTCTTCTGAGAGAACAGCTTTCAGTTCTTTGTCTCTTGCTTCAGTGAGAGGAGCGAGTTTCGCCATCATTGCGTCTCTGTCAGGGCGTTCACCACTGCTCATCATTTCCTCTCTTACCTTGTCCTGGCCTTTGTAGAACGTAGTGAAAGCAGCATCTACTTTTCCAAGCTTATCGGCATCGAGCTTGAAAGCGCTGTCAATTTTTTCGTGTACAGATTTTACTCTTTCTTCAACAGTGCGCTGACGGAAACCTCCGCCGCCTTGTGCATTTACCATGATAACGCCTGCTACCATAAATGCGAGGAACAAACCGATCTTTTTCATATTTGACTTTTTTTAAGTTGATTTTACTAAGAGGCTTTATTGCTTAGTTCTTTTTGTCCGTTTTTGTGCTGTCGCTATCCGATTTACGTTGCGGCTTGCTCATTTTACTGAACATGTTCTGGATAAGCGTATCGTACTTAGGCAGTTGGTCTGGTGTGCACAATGTTCTGACCTTTCTGAAATACGTGTATGTCTGCAGGTCAAGCATTTTCTGACGGCGTCCGATCTGATCTGCGGCTCTGTCAGCGATTGAATCCGGGACGTTTGATTCTTTCAGGAGGCGAAACAGGCTGTCCTTAGCACGGCGCATATCATCAAACATAGGACGAAGCGTTTCGCGCTGCTTATCCTTCATCTGCTTGTATTGCGCGAGCTGATCTGCGGAAAAGCCCACGTCTTTCTGGAGCAAGTCGTAGATGCCATTAGCATTACCTTTCGAATCCCACCGCTGTTCCTGCTGTTTTGCCGGTTTTTTAAACCAGAGAAAATAGCCGAGTACACCAATATTGGTGAGCAGGAGAACGGCGATAATGATCAGAAGATTTTTACTTCCGGGTCTGCTCATGGTTGTACAAGGTTTTCATAATCAAAACTGCTGTTACTTGCGATGATCGACTCGCTGTCTGTAACCTGGAGTCCCTGGTTGGAGCCGGCTATTGCTGTCGCATCCTGCAAACTGTTTTGTTTGAAAAGCACAAATAAGTTCAGGACAAGAATCGTTGTTAAACCAGCCATAGCAACCGCTGGTTTTGATAGAAAAGATCCGATTGATTCCCATACCGTCTTCTCTTCGCGCTGCAATTTGCCCATTACCCGGGAATACAACCAGGGTTGTGCAGTAGCCCGCTGAATGCCATCAAGGCCTTCCAGTGCTCTTTCAATTTTTCCGTCTATCGTCTTTTTATGTTCCATGACCTAAGATTTGACGTTGATTGGTAAAAAAACTTTTGCTATCCTTTTTCTTTATAATATACTTCTAATATCTTTTTCAAATTGATCCTTGCGCGGTGCATCAGCGACTCCACTGATGAAACTGTCGTTTTCATCACTTCGCTAACTTCTTGATAACTAAGCCCTTCTACTTTATGGAGTGTAAATGCAATGCGTTGATTCTCCGGCAAACCGCTGATCGCCGCAAAAAGAGCCGCGGCATCTTCCTTTTTGTCCAGCACAACTCCCGGGTGATGGAAGTCTGGCGGGTGGATCACGACTTCGCTTTCTTCCCCAAAAAGGCTTTTTACGAACGCGAATCGCTTTTTTCGCTTTTTGCGGCGCTCGTGGTCCAGAGATTTTGTAATAGTGATCCGGTAAAGCCAGGTAGAAAACTTGGAGTCGCCCTTGAAAGAATTAATGGACTGATATACCTGAACGAAAACCTCCTGGGCGATATCCTCAGCATCTTCCGCGTTCTGGACAATGCCCAATGCCGTGTTATAAACCATGTCCTGCCAGGTTGCAACAATGGTTTTAAACGCGGTCTCATCTCCCTGTTTTAACTGGTTAACCAGTATTCTCTCGTCCAAGCCCTGATTTTTTTTGCAAAAACGATATTACGCAAATTTTAAAGTAAAAAGTCAAAATTAAAAAGTAAAAAACGCGCTCCGATGAAAGGTATTTTACCTTGCAGGGAGTTTATTTTTTACTTTTTAATTTTGACTTTGTAATTTTTTTTAGAAGTTCATCATTGGCCGGCCTCCGCCTCCCTGAGGGCCTCTTGATTGTCTTGCCGTTCCGAAGTTTTTCAAGCTATACGTAAACGTCAACATGAAATACTGTTGTAAAACTCTGTTCTGCTCATCGACAATTTCCAGGCCGGTAACTGTTCTTGTTACACTTTGGTTTTGTTTCAGCAGATCGAATACGGACAATTTCAATTCTCCCGCACGGTTTTTCAGGAATTTCTTGCCGAAACCAGCATTCCATAAAGCAAAGTTGGTATTCAGTCCGGCGGCCAAACCTGTATTGGACTGATAGATCACATCATTCTGAATAAACCAACCATTTTTGGAAAGCAGGTTTATCTGGCCACCAACCTGCTGGTTCACGTAGCTATTATCGCCCGTGGACTGTGCGGTTGTGTTTGCATTATTTACGTTGACTTTGTATGACAGGTTAAAGTCCACAAACTCGCTGATATTACTTGCAACCACGAGACCTCCGCTATAGACATAGTTATTGGTAACGGTTTGTTCCTGGTTGAACTGCCCCGGAAGTCTGTTATACGTAAATCCTGCATTCAGATTGATTGTTGACTTGATGAATTTAACAGGCATGCTATAGGTAAAGAAAGTGCTCAGACTTTTATAACCGTCAAGGTTAACCGGTTTTGTAAGCTGAGAACCTCTTTTAAGTTCTGTTCCCGGAGCAATTGTAGAGTCTCCCAAGCGTGGTGAGAAAATAGCGCTGGTGATATAATCCTGTGCTGTTTGCAGGAAGATGTTAGCAAAGAAGCTCTGTCCTTTCTGCGTATTTGTAAAGGTGTACCTGCCTGATACGAAATGAGTGTATGACTGTTTCAGATCCGGGTTACCCATTGACACACGCAGCGGATTGCTGATATCCACCACATCCTGCAATTGGGTAACAGAAGGGAAGTTCACATTTGCACGGTAGAAGATCCTGAAGCTGTTTTTTGCATTCATTCTTTTACTCCACATCAGGTTTGGCAGGAAGTTATTGAACGACTGATCCACGGCCGTTGGTGTTGGATAGATCCTGTCGCTCTGCAATCTTGAGTTCTGGAAGTTCACCCCTACAGAAAACTGGTTGTCTCTCGAAGGGCCGAGCCTGTAAGTAATACCACCATTCTGTGTAGTTACGGTATTATCGAACCTGTTTGAGAGAGCCGGGTCAAAAACGGAATATTTATCTGTTAATGGTTCGTAAGCAAATGTTTGCTGATCAGCTTTGTTTTTCTGATAGGAAGGGTTGTAGCTGAATTGCAATTGTCCTTTACCGATCGGTTCTGTATAGGAGAAGTTAGCTGAAAGGTTGTAACCGCTTGTCGGATTATCCCTGTACTGATTCTGCAGAGAATCGGTTGGAGGATTTGAGTCAAAGAAGCGGAAGGCTGCATTACTGAAGCTTTCCCCATTGTTTTTGTTGAATGTTGTATTAAGATTCAGTGAAAACGTACGTCCTCTTTTTCTGAAATTGTGGCGGTAGAGAATGTTATTTCTGAGATTGTATCCATCGCGGTTTGAGCGGCTCAAGTTATCAGATGTATTCAGCGAATCATTTGCGCCGTAGTAGGTTTTACCAATGGACTCCGAGATTGACTCGTTGTTCTGGAAGCTAAGGCTTGGATTGATGATGATTGAATTACTCGAGTCTATCCTGTACTCCAACCGCATGTTGAAACGATGGTTGTTGTTAGTGGTGGTAGACATGCTGGTCTGATCAGTAAATTGTGTTTTTACATCAACCGGAAGCTGGCTTCTGACAATTCTTTCGTTTGTAGTGGTACTGTTATTAAAGAAGTAGCTGGCCTGCATGTCCACTTTCTTACCGTATTTATCAGAGAAGTTAATACCGATAGAGTTTGTTTTGCTGATGCCGCTTTGCTGACCAACGGAAAAGTTACTTCCCCCGCCACCAAAACCGCCGCCGCCGCCAAAATTACCTCCGCCGCCGCCGCGGCCGCCACCACCACCGCCGAAGTTTCCTCCGCCCCGGTTATTTCCACTGCTGGTAACACCTAAAAGATCCTGGGATGCAAAATTTTGCTGGTTGACATTATTGAAGTTGCCTACAAAAGAAAGACGTCTGTCTCCTTTGAAAAAACTCACGTTACCGCCGGCAGAATACCTGTCATCTGTACCGTATCCGGCGTAAATCCGACCAAACTGGCCATTTTTTATACCAGCCTTTGTAACGATGTTCAATGCTTTCTGAGAGTTTCCATCATCAAAACCGGTAAATGCAGCCTGATCGCTCAGACGGTCAAAAACCTGGATCTTATCTACCACATCAGAAGGGAGGTTGCGGAGGGCTGCAGTAGCATCATCTCCGAAGAACTCACGTCCGTCGATTGTTACTTTTCGAACCTGTTCGCCCTGTGCAGTCACTGTTCCATCGCGGTCAACAGTGATGCCTGGCATTTTTTTGATCAGATCTTCCGTTGTTGCATCGGGATTTACTTTAAATTGACTCGCATTCAACTGAAGTGTGTCACCTTTTTGCTGAGCCGGAGGAACTTTGGAAACAACTGTCACGCCTTCATTTTCCTTCACAAATTTTGGAATAAATAAGGTTCCAAGGTCTACGACAGGGGTAGAATCATTGGTTGCAACGATCTGGCGGTACTGAGAATAGCCGATATAGTTCACTTTTATAAAAAAGGAGTCAATAGGCAGACCGCGGAACTGAAATATACCGGTGCTGTCAGAAACGGCATTATATGATTGGGTTGAATCCTTTAGAGAAGAGACTGTTATGGTGGCTCCCTGAAGAGGTTTGCTGTCGACGAGATCCACAAGTTTACCTTTAACACTTTGAGAATGAGCCGATAACGCTGAGACCAGTAACACTGAAAATAGTAGTCGTAAATGCATCTTATATTGTTATTACGTGTATAGGACGACTAATTTCGTAACAACTTTCGCCCGCGTCTATGATTGCAGCAAAAGTTCAGCCACGGAAATCTGAGCTTTGTGGCCCGATATTTTCAGGAAATAACGCCGCATGAAACCAGTGTTCTTTGGGAAAATTTAGGCAGCTTTTACCCATTTCGCAGAACTCGAGTATCTTGCAGCTCCTTTAAACTTGTAAGAAGAAATTATGGAGTATAGTAAACTTGTCGCCGTAACCGGTTTGCCCGGGCTGTATGAACTGATCAGTAGTAAGAATGATGGAGCAATTGTCCGCTCTCTGGATGACAACAGCACCAAATTCGCATCATCGCGTATTCACAACTTTTCACACCTGGAAAGTATCGAAGTATACACTACCGGTGAGAATGTGAACCTGGTGGAAGTGTTTCATGCAATGGAAAAAGCGGGTGGCGCTTTGCCTGACGGAAAAGACAATTCTGTTTTGAAGAAATATTTCGAATCAGCATATCCTGAACTGGATTTCGATCGCGTATATGCAAGCGATCTGAAGAAAATGGTAAAATGGTTTGACATTCTTAAAAAGAAAAATGTCGAGATCAAGTTATCAGAATTCCCGGCTGAAGAAGAAGCTGAAGAGGAAGTAACAGTAGTTGAAGAAGAAGCTCCAAAGAAAAAAGCTGCTGCTAAAAAAGAAGAGAAGGCTGATAAAGCTGAAACGCCCAAGAAAAAAGCAGCGTCCGCAGAAGAAGAGCCGGCGAAAGAAAAAACTGCTGCAAAGAAAAAAGCAGCCGTTAAAAAAGAAGAGAAAGAAGGAAAAGAAGAAGCTCCCAAGAAAAAGGCAGCAGCGAAGAAAAAGTCAGCAGAGTAATCTGCCCGCTGTTCAACTGTTCTTTCAGCACTTTTTACCAACAAATACTTTAAGCTACAAACCCAAAAACCTGGAAGTTTGTAGCTTTTATTTTTTTAAACCCAAACATTTATGACATACAGTGCGGATATAAAAAAGCTACCCCGCCATTTTCTGCCAGAAGATTTTGAAGTGAAAGATTGGGCAAGTCTTGAACCTTATTTTAAAGATCTTCTCGACAGGCCTATCGACTCTGCCTCTTCCCTGGAACAATGGCTTAAAGATCTTAGTGAACTGGAATCGATCGTAAGTGAAGACGCTTGCTGGCGCCAGATAAAGATGACCTGTGACACGGAAAACAAATCGCTGGAAGAAGCTTTCAATTTCTTCATGATGGAGATCCAGCCGAAGATCCAGCCCATCGCCGATCAGCTGAATAAAAAACTGGTGGAAAGTCCTTTTGCAGCACAGTTGGACGAAAAGAAGTTTTTTACTTATCTCCGTAATGTCAGAAAGAATATCGATCTCTTCAGGGAAGAAAATATACCTCTCCAGGCTTCACTCGCGGTAGAAGCACAAAAGTTTGGAATGATCTCCGGTAAGATGACGATTACCATGAACGGGCAGGAATACACTTTGCAGCAGGCAACAAAATTCCTGGAGGATCCGGATCGCAGTATCCGCGAGCAGGCTTATAGAAAAATCAATGAGCGCCGTTTACAGGATAAAGAAGAGCTGAACAGTCTTTACAGCTCCCTTTTACAAAAGCGGGACCAGGTGGCAAAAAACACAGGATTTTCCAATTACCGTGATTTTCGCTTTGCAGAACTGGGGCGGTTTGATTATACAAAAGAGGATTGTTTCCAGTTTCATGAGGCAGTAAAGCTGCACGTAATGCCACTGGTAAACCAGCTTTATGAAGCAAAAAAGAAAAAGCTCGGGCTGGATACCCTTCGCCCCTGGGATATAGAAGCAGAACCGGCGGGGATAGAACCGTTACATCCATTCAAAACAGGAGATGAGCTGGTGGAGAAAACCATCGATTGCTTCCGAACGATGCGTCCATTTTTTGGTGATTGTCTTGAGACGATGAGAAAAATGGGTCATCTTGACCTGGAAAGCCGCAAGGGAAAAGCGCCGGGAGGTTACAACTGTCCACTTGCTGAAAGCGGAGCCCCTTTTATTTTCATGAACGCAGCAGGCCAGCTTGATGATGTAACCACCATGGTACACGAGGGCGGTCATGCAATTCATTCTTTTCTCGCCCATCCTCTTGAACTCAATGGTTTTAAAGAATACCCAACAGAAATCGCTGAAGTTGCGAGCATGAGCATGGAGCTGTTCAGCATGGATAGCTGGCATGTATTCTTTGATAACAAGGAAGAACTGACGCGCGCTAAAGAACAACAGCTTGAAAGAGTGATCACCATCTTTCCCTGGATCGCCACTATCGATAAGTTTCAACACTGGATCTATGAAAATCCCAATCACACCAACCAGGAAAGGATTGAAAACTGGGTACGTATACTTGATGAATTCACTTCACCGGTGATCGACTTTTCCGGACTGGCTGCCTATCGCGAACACTCCTGGCAAAGACAGCTTCATTTGTTTGAAGTGCCATTTTACTATATAGAATACGGTATCGCTCAACTTGGTGCAATCGGTTTATGGCAACAGTTCAAAGCCAATCAAGACGCGGCTATTAATAATTATATAACAGCCCTGCAATTGGGAGGAACACGAACTTTACCAGCGCTTTTTGAAGCGGCCGGATTGAAATTCAACCTTTCACCCGACCATATTAGTGGATTAATGAGATTTGTAAAAACAGAGCTGGACAATTTGCATCCATGAGGCTAAAAAATACCCCCAAAGTGGTATCAGACAAATTCGGAAATCTCGTTTCTCCTCGTTATTTTTGAATAGCAATTAAGTTTCATCCAATTATACGTGTCCCGATTCAATTTGAGACCGTATTTTAAAATAGCTACTAATCAGAGCCTTAACCTAAGTCCCTGTATGTCTATACAGGGGCTTTTTATTTTCAAGAGGGAGAGAAGGGGAAGGAGGGGGAAAGAGGTTCTAATGAAAAAGTCTTTCATCAAATGAAACTTGTTCGTTTGGTGAAAGACTTTTCGTTTATAAGAGCCCTAAACTCTTTTTCCTCCTTCGCCTCTTTTTATCTCTTCGCCTTGCAATGTTTGCAGATGCCGTTAACCACTACTTCGATATGTTCCTGTGAGTAGCCGGAGGGTAGTTTGATAGAAGGTGTTACCACATCATCGAGGCAGAAAGTGTTGTTGCATTCATTGCAAACAAAGTGAACGTGATGGTCATGATGATGGCCGGAGGCACAATCATCTTTGCATAATGCATAACGGATTGAATTGTCAGATGTAGGGATGGTATGTATGATCCCTTTCTCCACGAAGGTTTGCAGTGTTCGGTAAACGGTAACCCGGTCAAACTTTTCACCCGCCTTCTTTTCGATATCACCATGTGCAAGCGCGCCTTCCTGCTCGAGGAAAAGCTGAAGTATTTTCTCTCTGCTGGCTGTAACGCTCAACTGATTCTTCTTTAATAATTCTTTGATATCGCTGCTCATATATTTTACTTACGAAGCATTTTTTCAATGTCATTTTCCATTTCTCTTACCTCGCTTGGCTTTAACCCATCATAGATCTTTTTCACTTCTCCTTTCTGATTTACCAGCGCCCAGAATTGCGTATGCATAAAATCATCTTCGAGGCTTTTCAGGTTATTGGCCGGATCATCGATAGTATAGCTTGTTCTTGCCATTGTATAAAGGCTGTCTTTACGACCGGTGAGAAACATCCATTTCTTTGTATCCACTTTCATCGAATCTGCGTAATGTTTTAATTGCGCAACGGAATCAACTTCCGGCTGACAGGTATGCGAAAGGATCAGGAAATCTTCTTCTCCTTTGAATTTATCATAAACCTGCCGCATATTCCTGTTCATGGTTGGACAGATCCCAGGGCATGTAGTGAAAAAGTATTCTACTACATACACTTTTCCTTCAACGTCTCTGTCAGTCACTTTCTTTCCATCCTGATTAATAAACGCAAACGGCTGAACCACAGAGATAGTATCCTTTCTTACCAGCCATTTTTTTACAGAGAGAAAAAAAACCAGAATCAGAACTGCGAAAAAGCCGGTGTATAACTTCCACTTCTTTGACATATAGCTGTTTTGTGCCGCAAAGTTACCACAGGACCATCATTTTGCCACAATCAGATCAAATATTTGCAACATTGTTGCTTTTTAATTCCTATATTTGCCGTCCATTATGCAAGGAAGAATAAATTGGGACGCTTTAGGGATCACGGCTTCAGTAGCCTGTGCCATTCATTGCGCTGTGTTGCCGCTGTTTTTGTCATCCCTTCCGTTATTTGGCATAAATATTATCCATAATATGGTCTTTGAGGCTATTATGGTGTTGCTTGCTTTTTGTATCGGTGCATATTCATTTTATCACGGATACAGGAAACATCATCATAACAAATGGCCATTTATCTTGTTCAGTGCAGGTATGATTCTTTTGATCGTAAAATTGTTTTTCGTTCATTATGATACCTGGCTATTGATCCCTGCTGTTATCCTGATCGTCACGGCTCACTTTAGCAATTACCGCAAGTGTCGTGTACACAATCATGCGCACGCGGAAGATTGCGACCATTAAGCGATTTTCTGCATTCGGTTCATAACATCCTTAGCCAGGCTGGCGTAAGTTTCTGTCCTTCGCTTCCGCGGGCGGAATCCCCAGACCAGCGCTAACAATCCATTAGCGGGACTACCGGATGTTTTGTATGCTTACCGTTCTTACCATCTTGCCGGTAAGGAATTTTTGTTTACCACCTTGTTCTACATTGAAGAATGTCCTGTAATCTGCAGGCGCTGTTCGGCGAAGCGAAGGAGGGAAGCTTATCGGAGATCATGTTAAACTTACTATCAGGGTAAAATGATCATTCTATTCTGCGATCACGGCACGAGTAATTGCTTGAAGTCTGCCGAATCTCCTCTGAAAACATTAAAGTCAACCTTTGCGGTGATGCCATTCACATTTCCCTGGTCATTATGCTGCCAGAAAGCCCAGCTCCGTTCAATTCGTGGCTGTTCCTGCTGATAATAATGGGCTACCCAAAGAGGGTATTTATCAAACGCTGATCCGAGGTTTTGTTTGTAGAAGTCAACATTTGTATAGATGACTGGTTTTACTCCATAGTATGCTTCTACAGTTTCCAGCCATTTCTTTACTTCTTTTTGCAAGCGGGCTTTGGGCACGCCAAAGCGTTGTTCAACATCCAATACGGGCGGCAGATCACCGGACTCCAGTTCAACACGTTTAATAAAATTCTCTGCCTGGAGTTTTCCATCTTTACTGGCGATAAAAAAATGATACGCGCCTCTGATCATTTCATTTGACTTTGCCTTTTTCCAGTTTCGCTGAAATTGCGGATCCATATTTCCGATCCCTTCTGTAGCTTTTATGAATGCAAAACCCAGCTGCACATCATGCACCTGCATCTTCTTCACTTCTTCCCACGCAATGATATTCTGATAACGGGATACATCAATACCATGAATACCGTAATTGTTGGGAATAGTGATACCGAATTCCGGATAGCGGGTAAACTTAACCTGGCGATACATTAACCATTTGTAGATGAACCAACCCGCAACGGTAATAAACAGAAGAACGGAAAGGATAAATATAGCGCGTAAAACCTTTTTTTTCGGGCGGGTAGCCATGCAGGGACTTCGCTTTTGTCTGAGCGACAAATATAGGTATTATAAGGTGAAGACAACAGACGACGGACGGCGGACCGCAGACGAGTCTTCTGGTTCACCTTACCTATAGTTTCACGCTAAAACAATTATTGAAGATTTTTCAAACAGAGGTGGTGGTCCGCGGTCCGTCGTCTGCGGTCCGCGGTCAATTCCTGATATGCTTCACCAAAAAGCTTCCGCTGAAACTGTCAGATGCTGCCAGCAATTGTTCTATAGAGGACAGTTTTGTAATGTTGACGAGGCCGGTGGAGCCAGCGTAGTCGCGGGCGGAGCTATAGGGAAAGTCCGGTGCGTGATCAACGAATCTTTCGCGTACCGGATTTTCATGAATGTATTCATAGTATTCAACCAATCCGGCGGGCTGATCCATTTCAATCACACTGCGGCTGCTTCGGTTCTGCCAGATATTATACTGCCGGATCTTTCCCGGATCATTTTCATATCCTTCAAAACGTTTCAGCATCCAGTCCTTGCGGGTTTCCGGTTCTGTCTCCATTGCCGCAAGAATCTTTTGCGTGGTAAATGCTTTGTATTCGTGCTCTATCTCTTCCATTGAATATCCATCCTGAGGCTGAACGAGCAGATGAAGATGATTGGTCATTAAACACCATGAAAACACAACCAGACCTTTGCTGTCAATGAAGTGGTTCAGCGTATGTACGATCACCTGCTTGTAAACCGGGCGGATGAAAATATCAACACAGTCAACTGTATTCAAGGTGAGAAAATGGCTGGCTTGTTTTCCTGGCTGGTATATATCATGGTTCCACATAAAATCAATTTTTATTCAAAAAATACTTACCGGAACAAACCTTTGACCTGCAATTGGCAAATGCTGTTCCAAACAGGAAAAATGTGTATAACTATGGGGAATCCAGTCTACATATTCCGAAAGGATCTTGAGTATATGCTTCGCATGATCAATAAAGATCACACCCTTTATCGACAAAATGCCTGTTTTAGGTGATAAACGTCTTTTCTTGTTGCCATACATCTCTAGTCTGTCTCCGTCCTTTGTATGCCGAAGTAATGGATACATTCATCTATAATCAAATCCCGCGGCGATTTTCGTTGGTAGCTTCATCGTGTCAATGGGAATAAAGCAAGCAGCAGATTTCTCTATTTCGAAAAGTCAACCATTAAACCATGAAAAAAATGATCACAGCCGGCCTTCTTGTTGCCATATTCACCCTCAGCTACTTTGTAGCTCCTGCGCAGGATGAAGCCCTTTACAAACCCAAATGGATATCTGAAAAAGGATACTGGGTCATTGAGGGAAATGTAAAAACACCGTTAAGCCATACAGTCCGGTTTTACAATAATCAGGATGTAATGGTTTACTCCGAGCGAATTGAAGGTGTAAAACTGAACGCTAATAAGCGTAAGGTAAAAATGAAATTGAAGCAAGCGCTCGAGTCGGCATTACTTGTTTTTGAAAGCAAACAACAAAGCCTTGAAGGACTCGCTCTTGTAAAAAGCGCGCTTTAAGATATACCTCGTGATTGTGGTTACTCACCGCGGTGAGTCAGACCCTGTTCCGTGTTTACGGAATGGGGTCTTTTTCGATGTTCGAAGGTGGATGATCGAGAGTACCAGTCTGGTAAACTGGTCCTGAATCCGGAATAGGACCGTGAAAAAAAGGCTTCTTCCTTGCGACCATCGACCATCGCGCATCGAACATCGAAAAAGCCGTTTGTCGCCGGAAACCAACCGTATGACGATAAAGCTTCACAACCTCATGCCGGAAAAGATATGCGTTGTATTTTTAATACAGATATGACTCGTCACCCATTTATATTTTCAGACGAACGGAAATACCGCCTACGGCGGCATTTAATATTCTGGATTTCGTGGTGGATCTTCCAGGGTTTTCTGTATTCGTTCATAGCAGTGTATAGCAGGCATGCGTTTCTGCAAAGGCTGCCGTATTCATTGCTGGAGTCCCTGGCGTTCCTGGGGGTGCACATCTTCCTTTCTTATTCGCTTATGTATTTTGTGATACCCCGGTATATACTTACGGCAAAATATCTCAAGGCGGCGATGTGGGTGGTGGCTCTTGCCCTTGCCGCAGCCACATTATCCGCCACGATCGCTTTGATCGTTGTAGAGCCGATCAGAGTAAGAAATTCCGGGGAAACGTATATAGGTCCTGTTAAAAATTCTTTGCTGTCCATACACCTGTCTTTAATGGCAGGACTTCGCGGTGGTCTTACTATTGCCGGAGTGGCCGCAGCGATCAAATTAATGAAGTCTCTCTACCTGAAAGAACAAAGAAATCTTCAATTGCAAAAGGAGAATATCGAAGGTCAATTACAGCTTCTGAAAGCGCAGGTGCATCCGCATTTTTTATTCAATACACTCAACAATATTTATTCCTATACGCAAAACACATCGCCGGAAGCATCACGACTTGTGACCGGGTTATCTGAGCTTCTACGATTTATTCTATATGAGTGCAACCAGCCGCTGGTTCCTCTTTCAAAGGAATTAAAGATGATCCGGGATTATGTGGAGCTGGAGAAAGTGAGATACGGAAATGAACTGGACCTGCATGTCGATATTCCTGAGCAAAGCAATACCCTTCTGGTCGCTCCTTTGCTTGTGCTTCCATTGATCGAGAACAGTTTTAAGCATGGTACAAGTCATGTGCTTGAACAACCATGGATCAATCTACAGATCACGCTGAAGGGAAATATGATGCTGATGAAGCTGATGAATGGAAAATCAGGCGAATCAAAAATCAGCGAAAGCGCCTCCGGCATTGGAGTGAAAAATGTTGAAAAGCGACTTGAGCTTTTATACCCGAACAAACACGATCTTGTTATTACGAATGAAGAAGATGTTTTTATAGTAAAACTTAAAGTAGAACTGGAGTCAATGCCGGATACAGCCAACCATTTAAACAAAACCATTCCTGTACATGTCTGAACCAACACCTATACGCTGCCTGGTGGTGGATGATGAGCCGCCGGCACGTGAGATCATCCGCCGGTACATAGAGCAGATCCCGGGCCTTCAACTGGCGGGAGAATGCGGTAATGCGCTGCAGGCATTCGCGTTTTTGCAGCAAAATACCGTTGACCTGATCTTTTTGGACATTCACATGCCGCAACTCAACGGAAATGACTTTCTTAAAACATTAAAGTTTCCGCCCAAAGTGATCTTTACAACAGCGTTCTCCGAATATGCTCTCGAAGGGTATGAATTGGATATCGTTGATTATCTTCTTAAACCTGTCCCATTCGACAGATTTCTGAAATCCGTAAACAAAGCATTTCAACTAACACAAACGAAAGCTGAAAGTATTCCAACTGAAGAAAAGAAAAATGAATCCTTTGTTTATTTCCGTGCGGACCGCAAAATGATCAAAGTAATGCTGCCCGATATTCTGTATATCGAAAGCATGAAAGACTATATAAAAGTTTTTACAAAAGGAGAGACGATCATTACGAAACAATCCATCAGTGCGGTAGAAGCTATGCTTCCTGAAAGGGAATTCATCCGCGTACACAGATCGTATATCGTATCCCTTGCGCATATCAGATCATTTACGTCGGAGATCATCGAAATAGAAAAAACAGAATTGCCGATAGGGAAACTGTACAGGAATGAAGTGCTTAAAACTCTTGGGTAAATGATCACTCTGCAAACTGCCTGAGTATTCTTTCCAGATCTTTTTGGTTACCCAGCACCTTGCGGAACGGATCATAAAACGCATCGGAGATAGCGATGTACTTTGTTGCCTGTTTTGCCTCCGACCATCCGGACTTTATAGAAGCAAGAACTTCCGGCTTTTTTTCATTCAGATCAACAAATGCTTTTATGATCGTGTTTCGTTGCTCCTGTGGTAACTTGTTATTAAACAAAACGGGGCCAAGTGGAATTTCCGGGGAAACCCACACAAGCCGCAAGGACGAATGATATGATGAGTCACGGGCCAGGTATCGTTGGTATTCCGCCAATCCCATTGTTGCAAGATCGGCTTCACCGTTCAAGATCGCGTCTATTGCTTTAGCATGCGTTCCCGCATATATTACTTTGGAAAACGACTGTTCTGCATCCTTGATCCCCGCATGGCTGAACGCCAGCCGTGGAAGCATATTCCCTGATGTCGACCCTTTCGCAACAAGGGCGAGTCTGGTTTTTGCCGCTGCTTTTTTTACACCTTTTAAGGACTTTATCGTTGATGACGGAGAAGACAGGACGGCTGTTTTGTAATTGTCTTTCGCTTCTTCACTCACTTCAAGTGTAAGCAGAGCATGCATCGGATAGGGCTTTTCGGCAGCCTGCAAAAGAAAATATCCGAACGTATTGATCAGCGCGATATCCACTTCATCATTCCTGATCGCATCGATAAATGCATGTACGGTCGGATAGCTTTTTACCTGCGTCTCTATACCATATCCGCTTTGGAGATATTGCGCAAATGGCTGAATATTCCCGATCCGGTTATTATCCGCATATTGATATGTTGCCACTCTTATTTGCGAAAATACATGGTGGATAATTGAAAGGAGAAGTGAAGTAAGGAGGATTTTCTTCATTATGTAAAAATACCGGTTAGCCAGGCAAAGAAAAGTTGAACAGGTTCAATTGAAGAAAACGCTGTCTAAACAGTTCTTTTCGCCGTTCAAATGCCCGCCTGAGCAGATGGCTCTGAGTACATACAGGATTGATTTATCATATGCTATTCATCCTCCTTCTCTCACTTTATTACATTAAAAAATCCACATAAAAAGCTTAACTTAATTCTTTATCCACTTCGCCATGAACAAGACGCTCAAACATTTTTTATGTGTTGGTTTCGCCCTTGTCCCGTTTGCCTCTTTTAGCCAAATGGGTGATCCGGCTGGGCCTGGGATCACTCCATTCAGAGATGATCAGAATGCAAGAAATGTATCGAATAAGCCTGATGAACTTAATGCAGAAGGCAGTCCTTTCCTTCTTGATGATTTCATCCCGATGGACGTCACCCTGGTTCAGAGTGGGGTGTTTACGGGTGTAAAAATAAAACTGAACGTTGTTGATAACGAGATTCTCTTTACGACAGAGAGCGGCCAGGTCCTGGCAAAATCAACACCGGTAAAATAAGTTGATCAGTTTCAGCTAAACACGGTTCGTCTTTTTATTACCATAAAGCTTTAAAAAATGTCTGGGAGTAGAGCAAAGACCGGCGCTTTGCTTAGCATTATTTTTATTGTTACCATCTGGGGAAGCGCCTCAGCTGTAACAAAACTGGCGGTGGACGACCTTCCTCCTTATGTTTTTGCAGTTCTGAGAAATGCTGTTGCATCCGTCTGTCTCATTCCATATTATTTTATCCGCAAGAAGAAGGGGTTACAGGGAGAGCCGCGTCCTCCGATGAAAAAGGTTATCCTGATGGGGTTAACGGGCATCACGCTGTTTTATCTGTTTTTTAATCTTGCCTTGTATTATACAACGGCTTCTTCCGGAGCATTGATCCAGGGTTTTATTCCTGTTTCGATCATTCTTCTATCCATTGTTTTTCTGAAAGAACGGCTGAAGAGAATCCAGGCTGCCGGGGTATTCTGTTCGATTGCCGGAGTTGTTCTGCTGGGGTTCGTGGGAGAGTTTTCCGGTGCCAGAAATGCGATCCTTGGTAATACCCTGATGATCTTTGCCGTACTGGCGTGGGGATTTTACACGATCATATCCAAAAGCCTGAACCAATACGATGCGGTACAACTGACAACATTCAGTACAGTTATCGGAACCATCGGACTGATACCTGCCGCAGCGATAGAGATCCGGAAAATGCCGGAATGGCCGGTCATTTCTGTCAATGTGTGGTTATCGGTGCTCTATCTCGGCGTCTTCTCCTCCGCCATTTGTTATATTCTGTATAACAGGGTGCTGAAGACGCTATCGGGTGTACAGGTCGGTAATTTTATGAATTTCGACCCCGTAATCGGTGCAGCAATTGCCGTTGTTTTCCTCGATGAAAAAGTTTCCATCTGGCAGATAGGGGGCACATTGCTGGTACTCGCAGGTGTAACTCTCACCAGCAGGAAAGAAAAAACACATAGTTAGCAATGCCGGGCCGGCGGCTCAAAAATGACTTACACTTTAGAGCCAAAACTACGCGCATGAAAAAAATCAACCGTCTCGCTCTTCTTCTTGTTTTTTTAATCAGCAGAAGCACTGATGAGGGCTGATAAAAAATTTGATATGCTGATAATTCCCAGCCAGCATTATGGATATACCGGTAAATACAATGACTACTTTACGAAGAAAAAATGGAACTATTTTATAGCGCATTTATTGGGAGTAAAACCGATCTGGGTTTTTCCGTTGAGACAGAACTGTGTTCGGAGAAAAGAGGTCTCCGCAAAGCGAACAATAATATGTTCTTCTTGCTGAAATTTTTCATTAGGCCGGATAAACACGTGGTAAAAATATAAGCGGTATAATGGCCTGTTCAGCCGTGACTTCATTTAGTTATCTGTACATAGCTCCATCCGATACGTTTTATTTCCACGGTCATCTATCAACTCTCTGACAATGATCTGCTGGAACCTTTTCTGTTCAACATACAGCATCAACGAAACCCCGCTGTCATATTTATCAAGCATAAATGCTGTAGCGATCTCATCCGCTTTCGTTCTGTCAGTATTTTGAATATTTATAAGATATGACTTCAGATCGGCGAACTCATTGAATTGCTGCTCCGGAAACCGTGGAGAAAATCCAGGTGTTTGTTCCGGCGGATACCGCGTTACGAAAGAATCAGCTTTCTGCTTATCAGTAATTACGGTGGCATAAATTGTTCTGTTTGCAAGAATGGTAAATCTTGTATCAAATGCCGGATGATCTTTATTGAGTTTGATCAGATTATAGATATCGCCCGCTGACGGGGCTGTATTTCGCGGATGATTATGTGCGTCGGCAAATGCTCCGGGAAACCCGATGTTCACAGGAGAAGAGTTTATTGCTCCACTGGTTGATATTTTTGAAATGATCACTGAATCAGAAGAATCTCTGCCAAACATCAGTCCGTATTCATTTCCGTCTGAGCCCGCTTTTTGAAGCGCAGCTACTGCATCACTAAAAACAGCTTTACCGGATAGTGAGGTTATTCTGATGGCTGTACCGCTTGTATCATCACACAGTTGTTTCACAGAAGAACCCAGGTTCTGGCCTGTTGAATATATGTGAATTGATGAAAAAAATACAATAGAAAGGACCCTTTGTATACGTGGCAATGTTGACATCGGTAATCTGCTATTGCCATAAAATTAAACTGCGAAGATCAAATACCGCATATGACCGGTATTTTTTCTTCGCAGTTATTTATATAGAGGGACTGTATTATCAGGCCAGTACGGTGATCAGACCTTTGATGATTGAACCGGCTTTTACCGCTTCAAAGATCTTCGACTCGCTGCTTCCGTGCTGCAACACTGATTGTTCGTGTGAAGACACGCACATTTCGCACCCGTTTACCGCAGAGATCACGAGGCTTAACAGTTCGAAAAACTCTTTTCCTGTCACCGGGTTCATCATAATGCTCATTTTGATACCGGCAGGTTGGTTGTTGTAAAAGTCTTTCTGCATAAAGTGGCGGAAGCGATAGAATACGTTATTTGTATTCATCAGCGAAGTGCAAGCTACTACTTCTGCAATTTCCGCGTCCGACGCACCAGCTTCTTTTGCGAGTGTAGTAAAGCTTTCCTGCAGCAACACAAATTTTTCATTCACCGCAACAGCCAGTGCGATAAGCACGGCTTCTTTACGGCTAAGATATTGCGTGTTATTGAGGGCATTGCCAACATTGATCTTAAGGTCTTTGATGAAACGTGATTCAGCAACAACCAGTGCCATTACATTGGCAGAAGGTGTGTAGCCGCTGATCTGAAGATCAGCCAGCATATTGTTGAACGTTTCATTTTGTATCGTAAGTGTTTCGCTCATTGTCGTTCTTGTTTTTCTCCTCCGTAACCGGCTTCCAGGTAATCATTTCATTTCCGGCTGAAATGATCCGTTACGGAAGCCAGCTGTAGGGAGGGGTTTATTAGTTAACTAAACTTGTCAGTTAAAGCCAAAGGCAAAATTCAAAAGTAAAAATTCAAAAAGGCTGAAAAGAATCAGTATTACATTTTACGTTCAATTTTGGATGCTTAAACGAGCAAGCAGTTTTCATCATTAGTTAAGGCTCAGCTGTGTAGTGAGCGTTTCTTCGCCTTTTTTCCAATTGCAAGGGCAAAGCTCATCCGTCTGCAGAGCGTCCAGTACACGGATCACTTCCTGTACGTTACGGCCAACGTTCAGGTCGTTAATGCTGACCCAGCGAACGATTCCCTGAGGATCGATGATGTAAGTAGCACGGTATGCGATCTTTTCGTCCTGGTCAAGAATACCCAGTTCATCAGCGAGAGATTTTGAAGTATCCGCCAGCATAGGGAATTTCAGGTCGCGGAGATCAGCATGATCTCTTCTCCATGCAGCATGTACAAACTCAGAGTCAGTAGAAGCGCCGATCAGAACCGCATCACGGTCAGAAAACTCACCAGCTTTTTTGTTGAATTCTGCAATTTCCGTCGGGCAAACAAAAGTGAAATCTTTAGGCCACCAGAACATTACTGTCCATTTGCCATCTTTTGAAGCAAACTCATTGGTCAGATCGATAAACTCTTTTCCTTTTTCGATAGATACTACTGCTTTCTTCTTGAATGCAGGAAACTGGCTTCCTACAGATAAAACTCTGTTGCTCATAATTGATTAATGAATGTTTGAAAAATAAAAATATGTTGGCGGCAAGACGTGTAACGTATGCGTTACTTGTAGTTGAATCGTTAGATGGCGCAAATATAGGCTAAGAGGAAATAGGCTTTAATAATGATATTCTATATTACATAGAAGACATCTATATGCGTAAAGAGAAAAAGAGGGAAGAAGAATTATGAAATCATTCTCTTTCCCTCTTTTCCATTTTATCCTCTTTTTTCTCTTAACTCAGTATACGCAACTTCGCATAATTAAGCATGATCTTCTTCTCTCCATTCTGATCAAATTTCACCGTTGCGATCGGGTTATGTGCTGCACCTTCCATTTTCATCACCTGTCCGAAACCAAATTTCTGGTGTTCCACACGCTGACCAGCCTGTAAGGCTGAGGTATCGCTTGCCACGAAATCCTCCGATGGCTTATGTTCCACCACTTTTGGATAAGGGTTTTGCGGTTTCATGTAAGAAGGTGTCTCATCTTTCTTACCCGGAGGAGGTCCGTATCTTTTTTCGGCCTGGTTGGTTGCGCCAAAGCTGTTGCCATTCATACGTTGATAGGCGGTCAAACCGGAAGAATTATTTCCGAAGCCGGTCTGGTTACGCGTACCGCCGCCAGCAAATGATCTGTCAAGATATTGTTCCGGTAGTTCTTCGAGGAAACGGCTCGGCTCATTTTGCACAAGCTGCCCAAATTTATACCTGGTGTTGGCATATGAGATCCATAGTCGTTGTTTTGCGCGGGTGATCACTACATAGAAAAGGCGTCGTTCTTCTTCCAGTTCTTCTCTTGTATTAATGCTCATTGCACTGGGGAACAATCCTTCTTCCAAACCTCCGGCGAAAACGCAGCCAAACTCCAGGCCTTTCGCGGCGTGAATGGTCATCAGCTTCACTGTGTCTGCGTCAGGATCTTTATTATCAGAGTCTGTCAGCAAAGTGATCTGCTGAAGATAGGAGCCGAGTGTTTTATCAACAACTTCCCCGTCTTCAGTATCCGGGCTTTCAACCCATTCCTTAATACTGTTCAGCAATTCCTGGATGTTCTCATAGCGCTGAACACCTTCTGTACTTTTATCGTTGAAAAGCTCTTTTACGATATTGGTTTGTTTACCCACATGAAAAGCTACTTCATAAGCATTCTGCTTTTCCAGCATACTGCTAAAGCTTTTCATCATTGTTACAAATTCTTCTATTGCGGAAAGTGTGCCGGCGCGGAACCCTACCTGTGCGGCATTATCAAGGATCTCCCACATTGAAACGTTTGCTTCGTTTGCAAGAAGTATCGATTTATCCACGGTTGTTTTACCGATACCGCGCGCGGGATAGTTGATGATCCTTTTCAGGGCTTCTTCATCACGCGGGTTTACGATCAGGCGGAGGTAAGCAACCAGGTCCTTGATCTCCTTACGCTGATAGAAGCTCATGCCGCCATAGATGGTATAAGGAATGGCCATTCTGCGAAGGCTTTCCTCAAACGCACGGCTTTGTGCATTTGTTCTGTACAGGATCGCGAAATCGCGGTTATTAAAATGATTGCGGAGTTTCTGTTCCTGAATGGTATCCGCAACAAATTTTCCTTCTTCGTTGTCAGACATCGTGCGTACGAGTCTGATCTTTTCGCCTTCGCTATTTTCTGTGAATAGCGTTTTTTCGATCTGACCTTTATTGTTTGCGATCACATCGTTGGCAACTTTCAGGATCGTTTGTGTACTGCGATAGTTCTGTTCAAGTTTTACGACCTTCACATTATCGTAATCTTTCTGAAACTGTAAGATATTCTCAATCGTTGCCCCACGGAATGAGTAGATACTTTGGGCATCATCACCAACCACGCAAACATTTTCGTGCATCGCCCCGAGAAGTTTGATTACTTCATACTGAGCCGGGTTCGTATCCTGATACTCATCGATAAGGATGTATTTGAATTTATGCTGGTATTTGCTAAGGCATTCCGGAAAGTTTTTCAGCAGTTCGTAAAACTTCAGCAGCAGATCATCAAAATCCATCGCACCGTTTTTGAAGCAACGCTTTACGTATGCATCATAGATCTGTCCGATCGCAGGTTTATTACCACGCATATCCTCCTGTTGCAGGTAGTAATCGTTTGCGTATTGAACAGGGTTTACCAAGGCGTTCTTAGCAGAAGAAATGCGGTTATAAACAACATTGGGTTTATAATGCTTATCATCGAGGTTCATTTCGTTGATCACCGCTTTAACAACACTTTTCGCATCATCTGTATCATAGATGGTGAAATTGCTTGGGTAACCGAGACGTGTTGCTTCTGAACGGAGGATACGGGCAAAAACGCTGTGAAAGGTTCCGATGTAAAGATTCCGGGCTTCGCTGTTGCCCAGGATCTTTTCGATACGCTCTTTCATTTCTTTTGCCGCTTTGTTGGTAAACGTCAGAGCGAGAATATTAAATGAATCCACGCCGCTGGCCATCAGATGGGCGATGCGGGTGGTCAGTACTTTTGTTTTGCCGCTGCCGGCACCGGCAACGATCATGATGGGGCCGTTGATGTGGAGCACTGCCTCTTTCTGCCGCTCATTCAATCCTTTTATGTAATCCTGCATGGGTGCAATTTACGTTAGGAAGCGGAGGTTTTTTGTAAGAGGGGGGAATGATTTTTTTGCACACTTTGAGCGTGAGTAGAAAAGAATTAGATATTAGAATTTTATCTCTGGAGAGAAAGAATACATAAAGGTGACAAGTTCTGACAATTGTCGCATCAACCAGAAGTCTTATCAACCAGCCGGTGTTTAATTTTTTCTTTTGCTTGCGAGGTATTTTGAACGGATCACTTCGCTCATTGGTTTGTTGTACACTTTGCTTTCAACCCATGATACGAGATCGAGATAAGCAAAAGCCCGTGTTTCGAAGCGGTTCTTTTCGAGGTGTTTGATCTTCTGCAGGAATAGTTCAAGCTCCGGCTTGAGTTTCTTTGCCGGAATATTATGGAATGAGTGGCGGAGGAATTTGAACATTTCCTCTTCGACTACAGTCAGGTTTTCCATTTTCGCCATAAAGCGATAAACTGATTTTGTGAGCGACTCCATCAGTTCATAGTTTCCAAGTTCATAATGAGCAAGCAGGTGCAGTACGCGTGCGTAACACTGAAGATCGGTGCGCAGTTCTCCGCTGTTGTGCATGATCTGTTGGAGATAATCGATGCAGGTGCTGTAATCGCCGCTGCCGAAGTAGAGGGTGGCGATCTTGTAATTCATCACCATTATACGGTGCTGATCAAGAAAAAGCGCATATTCTTCCAGTTTTGCTTCGATCTCCGGAACGATCTTTAATCCGTCTTTGAAGGTTCCGTGCATAAAATGCTGGTTGATCTTTGCAGTGCTGATATAGACGAATGCCTGGATCCGGAAGTTATCGTGTTCCTGTACCCGTGGCGTATTTGCAAACTGTTCGAATTTTTTCAATACGAGAGAGAACTCGCGATAGTTACGCAAGTCAAAATGAGCGTTAAGGAGATAATGCAATCCCTTGATATAATGACTGGTCTCAACGCGGATCATCAGTGGATTTGATTCGAAAATATCCACCCATTTCTGCGCATAACGGTAGTATTGAATAAAGTCCTGCCGGATGAACGCGTACCAGCAATAACTCTGATACAGATAAAGGCGTTCATAAAAACCTGTCAGCAGATGTGTATCCGGGGGCAGGTTTTGCTGCATGAATTTTCTTACACCGGCTTCATCTTTTTCATTGCGTGCATGACCATGTAAGGTAAACCAGCTGAAAAGTTGAAGCGAAAGGTTGCTTACGCGGGAAACAACGTCGATGTGTTTGCTTACTGCGTTTGCTTCTTCCGCGAGAATATTCGCACGATTCTGCACACTGTGCGTTATATGAAGATTTTCTATTCTTTTTTCTAAGGCGATAACCTGAGCGGTGAAATAGAACTTCTGGTGAGCTTTTGCCAACTCTTTTGCGCGCTCGAGTAATTTCAGGCTTTGAAGAAAAAGGCCTTTTTTATAAAGGATATGCGCGTAGTCAAATTGTTCATTCAATTGAAGATCAATACTATCTGCGCTCTTAAGCAGCCGGAGGCTGGCCAGGATCTGCTTATAAAGATGTGTCTTTAAATTATAGAGTTGTCTTTTCTCTGTTCCCGGAAGCTTTTTTAATAATGATTTTTCATCATATGTGTCCTGCTTGTCCAAAACATCAAAAAGCCGAACGATTTTTAGCTCTTCTTTACCCGAGCTACGGGTGATGTAGAGCTTAAAATGCCTTTTTTCGGCCTTCTCGAGCGACTTTATTAATTGAAATAATATATCATGTGTACGGTTGGACATCGTGCAGAAATTTTCACAGAATCGGCTACCAGTAAGGGTTTCGTTGTTTTTTTACCTGTTTGACATGCTTAAAACAGATTTAACTTGTTTTGAAAGCTGATGTAAGCCGCGCTACATTTGTGTCATAATAGTTCATACGGCAGGCAATCGTTAAAAATAGGGGCAAGTCGTCAGAGGTCAAAGTGAGTAAAGCAAATCGTAAGAACTAATCCTGGTAAAACAGGACATCAAATCTACTTCGAAGAATTTTCATATGGCAAGCAATCGTTAGAGGTCAGTCCGTTTCTACGGAAGGGCCTTTTTTCTTTTGTGGCGGGGCTAAATTAAGTAGCATAATTGTATTATACAAAAAAATGTGAAAATTCTTTTATTGTGTTGAATTACAATAATTTCAATGCTCTGAAAAGATCAAAAATCCTGCCGGTCAGCATTCTCCAATAAAACTCCTTAAAGCTTGAAAATCATCTAATATTCGAGCCATTTTGCTTTCCAACTTAGAAATTTGCTTCAAAACAGGTCGCTTATCTTGACAGGCCATTGGAGATCATTAATTTCACTGTCCAAATAAGTCGACATATGGGAATCCGCATATTCATCACGGGGGGAACTTTTGATAAAGAATACAATGAGCTGAATGGTCAGTTGTATTTTAAGGACACTCATATGTCTGATCTGCTGGAAATGGGCAGAAACCGCGTGGATGTCGAGATCCGAACACTGATGATGATCGATAGCCTCGAAATGACAAATGAGGACAGGGAGCTGATCGCCCATCAGTGCATTCAATGTGAAGAAAATCAAATTATTATTACCCACGGAACGGACACTATGAGCCTCACAGCGAAATGGTTAGCAGAAAAAGTGAAAAATAAAACGGTTGTGCTCACCGGTGCGATGATCCCCATCAAGTTTGGTAGTTCCGACGGCCTCTTTAACCTTGGCAGCGCGCTCGCTTTTGCTCAAACGCTACCTCCTGGTGTTTATGTAGCGATGAATGGCCGTTATTTCAACTGGGATAATGTGCGCAAGAACCGTCAGACAGGGGTTTTTGAGGAAACCAAATAGGTTTGCGGTCATACAAATACATGTTCGGTATCGATGGTGTTCACTCTTTGAGATAATTTTCGTAATTATCTATGGGCGCCATATGCAACACATCGAGTTTTTTCATACTGATCATTTTGAAAACAATTACTATAGAATTCCGCCACCGGCGAATCTTGCTCCCTACATCGATTTCTTCTGGGAAACAAAGTTTGATGATCTTTGGGAACAGCATCCAAAAGGGTTTTCAGATGCGCAATTTGCCAATATAGGTTATACTTACCTGGTAAATCTTGGAACACCATTTACCATGCAGGTAAACGATCAGCGTTTTGAGATGAAAACAGACGGCTTTCTCCCCCGATATAATGCGATTGAATGTTTTCACAAAAAAGATAACCGCCTATTCGGCATGAAGTTCCGTGTATCGCCGATCGCATTTCAGAAAGACGTGGATTTTTCAGAATACCAGGGCTATATTTTCCCGCTTAGTTATCTCATTGATCCAAAGGTTATTGCTGAGATCAAAAGGGCGGACTCTTTTGAAGATCGGGTTCATGTGGCCAGTGTTAATTTCCTGGGTTTATTAGCGGATTATGACGGACCACTTCACCCGGTGAATAAAGTGAGTGCCATTCTGGATGATTGTTTCCAGAAAAATCAGTTTACTGTAACCGTTGAACAGCTCGCCAGCCAGCATGGTGTATCAAGCCGGACCTTACAACGTTATTTCGAAACGTTCACCGGTATCAGCAGTAAACAGGCGCTGCAGATCATGCGGATCAGAAAAGCGACGACACATTTGGTTCATTCCCCTGAAACTTTTGATCATACATTATATGGCTATTATGATCATAGCCATTTTTATAAGCATCTGCGGCAGTTCCTGGAAAAAAATACATTGACAGGTGATCGTCCGCATATCAAACTGCTGGAAAAGCTGCATCGTTCCGCCGCTGTTTAATTTGCGCGGCTGCGTTCTTCTTCTGAAGCAGTGGTTCTTCTTCGCGCTGCCTGAATTTTATTGTTTCCGAAGCGATAAGAGAATGAAAGATTAGCAACCCTTGTTTCACGATAAGCCTTCCATTTTTCCACATAGTTATCATAGGTGATCAATGCTTTCGGAAGATCTGTCCAGAAGATATCCGAAATATTTGCCCGCAAGGTTCCCTTTCCTTTCAGGATCGTTTTCTGTACGCCAGCGGATAAATTCCATCTCGGATCAAATACCATAAAGCCTGACTGAGCCGCCGAATTAAATGTTGCGTTCAGTTCGGCGCTCCATCCTTTTTTGAACGTAAACATATTATTGTTCCTAAGAGATGCTGCCGGGCGGCCACGATTTAATCTTGTTATACCTAATTGCCCGTTAAAACGATTGTAATAAAAATTGCCGTCATTCACCATGTTCCACCACGAATTGATCCGTATTGGTGCGGAGATATTCAAGCCGTAATAATCAGATGAACTCAGGTTGATCGGAATCTGTACCGTTACGTTATCGTCTGAAGGCACATTTGGAAATACATCTTTAAACCTTGCAATCGCAATATCCTGGTGGTTTTTTGTATGACTGTAATTCATTGTAAAGCTCAGTCTCTTCAAAGTGTAACTCAGCTCATAAGACCAGGTGAGTTGAGGCATAAGTCCGGGCCGGCCGGTTGCATACGTTGTTACGTCTATGAGAAACAGGAATGGATTCAATTGAGAATAACCGGGTCTGTCTATCCGGCGACTTACAGATACACCTAATACCTGATTCTCTTTAAGTTTATAGTTGAAGAATGCGCTTGGGAATAGCTGAAAGTAACTGGAATCAAATTTGATATTTCCTGTCAGCTGTTGTGTTTTCAGCTTGGTATGTTCACCACGAAGGCCGAGTTGCAGGTCAAACTTTTTGAAAGTCTTACTGAAATTCACATAGCCTGCATTATTGTTTTCTTTATAAAGAAAATGATTGGTTTTATTCACATCATTTACCGGAGAACCGGAACTGAGGTCAAAAAATTCCGCATCATTATCTGAGGAAACAAAACTTGTTTTCAAACCAGCTTCCATGCGCATGGTTGGATCAAATGGACGAACATAATCGATTTTGCCTATTTTGAAATCAAGCTTTCCGGTTTGATCTCCCTGGAGAATATAGTTTGGCTGAAGTGGGGAACCGTCAAGTTTGCTATATCGGGTAGCGTTCAGCGAGAGAGCTTTCGAATCATACGAGCCATAGTCGATGTCTGCGGATATTTCCTGTCCTGTTGTATCGATAGTATGTTTCAGGTTTATATTGGCGACGAAATTTTCTGCCCGGTCATTACTCACTGCATTTGCATTGAAGGTGCTTTCTTTCTCTCCTTGCTGGTTCAATACGATAGAACTATTTCTGCTATCACGCGAGTACTGGTTAAAATTTGCATTTACTACAAAGCCCAGCATAGTTTTTTTCGAAAGGAAGAAGTCTGCTCCAGCTCTTGCTGTATGTGAATTGATCGGTGTTTTTACATAATTATTTTTCAGGTCCCCTCCTGCATAAGTGTCATTGTCGTAAAAACGCCGATCGAGTAAAAGGTTATTGAACACAATACGATATCCGTAATTATAGTTACCAAAAACGTTGACGGCTTTATTGCGATAATTGAACACGACGCCTCCGTTGGCTTTTGGATAAACACCCTGTCCATATCCTGCTGTCAATGTTCCGTTCATTCCTTTTCTCTGATCTTTTTTCAGGCGGATATCAATAATTCCGGCATTTCCGGCAGCATCATATTTTGCGGAAGGGTTGGTGATTATATCGATCCTGTCAATGGCCGCTGCGGGCAGACCGCGGAGATAGTTGGCAAGATCTGCCCCGGTCATTGGCGTTGGTTTTCCATCGATCATAACGATCAGTCCGGACCGGCCCCGCAAACTGATCACATCGTTCTGATCGATATTCACACCCGGAGATTTTTCAAGAACATCCATTGCAGAACTTCCCGCACCGATGATGCTGCTTTCGACATTTACCACGATCCTGTCGCTTAATTTCTGGATAAATGGTTTCCTGGCTGTTACTGTTACCGCAGACATCTCTGCCGTCTGATTCATAAGCGTGATAGCTGGTAATTGTATTGATGCATTTGAGGCGGTGAGTTCGATGGCGGAAGAATAGTAGGGTGAATAGCCAATGCCGGTAATGCGTATCCGGTAAGAGCCGAAGCTCAGGTTGTTTATTTCAACAATGCCATTTTTTGCGCTGATGGCTGTTTTAATAAGTGTTGAATCGGATGTCTTCAACAATTCCACAGTCATGTTTTCGAGGCGGAGGCCCTGTTGATTTTGTATAGTAAATACTATGGTCGCTTTCGGAGATTGCGCGAATCCGAATAACGCACACATTAAGACATAGCAGAGTATAAGCAGCTTTTTCATACATGCAAGATGCATTTCTGCCGGCCGGTCATATAGTTAATCTATACAGAATGCTATTAGGGTATGCTGAACGATCACTTACAAGCAATGAAGTGTCACTTTTTTACATAGCAAAGCCCCGGTTTGAAACCGGGGCTTTGCTAAATATGATCCACATTTTATTTCTTGAGGTCTTTTTCCCGGAGAGCTTTGAACTCTGAACCGGTTTTCCATTCAGGCCATTTTTCATCAGCAGACAGTTTCTTACCCAGCTGGAAAAACAGTTTCAGATCATCGATTGCTCCATCTAAAACCCATTTATCCGGCGTGTATTCATCAGAAGGCCTGTGATAGTTCTTTTCGGTGTATTCATCTTTCTTTGCTTCCCCGAAAGTTTTTCCTTTACCAATCACATCAACGCCGCTCTCTGTGTATAAGGCAGGTATGCCGACTTTTGCGAAATTGAAATGATCAGAGCGGTAGTAATACCCGGCTTCAGGATGTGTTTCGTAGGCAATCTCACGGCCAACCTTTCCGGCTTCTTCTTTCAGATAATCTTCCAGCTGATTCTGATCACGGCCGATAACGATGATGTCTTTTGTTCTACCATACGAGTTCAATCCATCCATATTGATATTCGCAAGTGTTTTTGCTGTTGGATAAACGGGGTTTTGCGCATAGTATGCAGAGCCCCACAAGCCTTGTTCTTCTGCTGTTACGGCAAGAAAGACAACGGTTCTTTCTGGTTTAGTTTTCAGGCTTTTAAAGGCTCTTGCCAGTTCGAGCAAGCCGGCTGTTGCCGATGCATTATCAAGTGCACCATTGTAAATAGAGTCGCCGGTTTCGTCTGGCTTGCCGATACCAAGATGGTCCCAGTGTGCGCTGTAGATGATCACCTCGTCCGGTCTTTTTGAACCGGAGATCTTTCCGATCACATTATGGGACATGTTATATTCTGTTGCAACTTTCATGGTGGTCGAAAGCTGCAGCCCTAGTGATACACCTTTGAATCCTTTTTTATCTGCAAGAGCCAGAATTGAAGAATCCCTGCCCGAAGCGGCCAGCAGTTGTTTGGCGGCAGGGGCGGAGACCCATCCGATCACATCGCACAATGTTTCCTGTTTACCTCGATTATCCAGCCGTAACCTTGAACCGTTCCAGTTGTTCTGAACAACAGTGAAGGGATAGCTTGCTGCTGCGGTGTTATGTATGATCAGGCAGCCTTTAGCTCCCTGGCGGGCTGCTTCTTCAAATTTATACGTCCATCTTCCATAATAGGTCATCGTACTGCCTTTGAACAGCGATGAATCCTTCGCATTATATCCCGGATCATTTACCAGTACCAGTACAACTTTTCCTTTTACGTCAAGACCTGCATAATCGTCCCAGTTGTATTCGGGCGCTACAACTCCGTAGCCGGCAAATACCACTTCTGTTTTATCAAGAGATACAGACGGGTCTGTTTTATCGGTCCAGATGACATAATCTTCAAATCCTTTCAGATCAAATTTTCCTTTCGGCCCTTCGACAGTCATTGAAGGAGCGGCCGTTGTAGTGATCTTCACCATTGGGACATCCTGAATATAACTTTCACCGTTGCCCGGCTCAAGTCCAGCGGCAGCAAATTGTGTTTTCAGAAAATCGATGGTTTTTGTTTCTCCTGCTGAAAACGGTTTTCTTCCCTGGAATTCGTCGGACGCCAGGATGGAAATATCTTTTTTTAATGAGTCAACATTGAATGTTGCAAGTCCATCCTGATCATCGGCAGATGTTTTTGTATCACCGCAGGAACTAATAATTGCGGCAGCGATGCAGGCTGGCAAAATGTATCGGCGCATAGATGTTGTTTTTTGAAAGGTAACTCAATGGAAGTAAAAAAGGCTTTTCCTGGATCAGGAAAAGCCTTTTTACTTTTGACTTTTTAATTTTTTACTTACTTACCACCGTTTGGCTCAAGCAGTTTGAAGAACTGGTCAAGCTGAGGAAGGATCACGATACGTGTACGACGGTTTGTTGCTTTACCTTCTGCAGTGCTGTTGTCGGCGATTGGTTTGTATTCACTGCGACCGGCAGCTGCCATTTTTGAAGGATCCAGACCATACTGGTTCTGGAGGATCCGAACAACAGATGTTGCACGTTTAACAGAGAGATCCCAGTTGTCCTGCAGCATACCAGCGCCTTTATACGCTACGTTGTCTGTATGGCCTTCGACCATGAATTCGATATCTGGTTGATTTTTGAGAACGGCAGCAACTTTACCCAGAACAGTTTTTGCCTGGTCTGTGATATCGTATTTACCGCTTTTGAACAGCAGTCTGTCAGAGATATCTATATATACAACACCTTTATCGACTTTGATATTGATGTCTTTGTCATCGAGGTTACCGATAGCGCCTTTCAGATTCATCACGAGAGCCATGTTGAGAGAATCTTTGCGGGCCATTTGCTGTTGCAGGGTTGCAATGTATGCATCTTTTGCACCGATATTATCCATCGATTTTTTGATGCTTTCAGCCTGTGCTGAAGAGATAACAGACATATCTTCCAGTTGTTTCAATGCCTGTGTATTGTTTTGTTTTAAAAGCTCGAGTTGTCTGTTAAGGTCTGCAATATTTTTTTCAAGACCTGCTTTGTCGCTGGTCAATTGATTTTTCGCAGTGTTGCAATCGTTCAGGTTGCCCTGTAATTGAGTGTACTGCCCTTGAAGAGTTGCGTAGTCTGCCTGTGCAGCTTTGAACTTTTTAGAGCTTACGCAGGAGAACAAAAAAACCGTTGATACGGCAGGAAGCATAATTTGTCTGAAATTCATTGGTCCTGTTTTTTATTAAAAAAATTGTTTTGGTTTGCTGCCATTTTCATAACAGCATGGTGGCGAAGCCGCAAAGATAATCGCTTAAATCGGGCGAAATCTTTCCGGTTTGTTAATTCAGCTTAACCAAAAACATGCCTGTTTATTAACAAATATGTCCCTGATTAAGAAAAAACCACACCTTTGACGACATAATACAACATATGGCTGCATCGGGCAAAGCTGCAATGGGGTTCATTTTTATTACGATGGTGATCGATGTGACGGGAATGGGGTTGATCTACCCCGTACTGCCATCTTTACTTGAAGAAGTTTCTCATGGTGAGCTCAGTGATGCGGCGCGGATCAATGGTTGGCTGACGCTTGCCTATGCAGTACCCCAATTTATATTTGCTCCTTTGATCGGCAATCTGAGCGATCGTTTTGGCCGCAGACCTGTACTGCTTGCTTCGATGGCAGGGTTTGCAATTGACTATGTATTTCTTTCCTGGGCGCCGACTTTGTTATGGTTGTTTGTTGGCCGGATCATTGCCGGGTTGACGGGTGCAAGCTTTTCAACCGCCACTGCCTATATCGCTGATATCAGCACTACAGAAACACGTGCAAAAAACTTCGGAATGATCGGTGCGGCCTTTGGCCTTGGCTTTATCATCGGACCGGCTCTCGGTGGGCTGTTAGGAGAGTTTGGTACACGGGTGCCTTTTATCGCAGCTGCGGTATTGACCGGTCTCAACTTTCTGTTTGGTTATTTTGTTTTACCGGAGTCATTACCAGCGGAACGCAGAAGAAGTTTTGACTGGAAAAGAGCGAATCCTGTAGGTGCGTTTATGCTATTGAAACGATACCCGGCGATCTGGGGGCTGGCATCAGCATTGGTACTTGTATATATTGCGGGTTATTCCGTTCAAAGCACCTGGAATTTCTTTACCATAGAGAAATTCCGCTGGACGAAGGGTATGATCGGAGTGTCTCTTGCAATTGTAGGATTGCTTGTAGGAGCAGTACAGGGAGGGCTTGTGCGTGTGATCAATCCGAAGATCGGCAATGAGCGTAGTATTTACCTTGGATTGTTTCTTTATTCTATTGGTCTTTTCCTGTTTTCATTTGCCAGCGAAGGCTGGATGATGTTTGTGTTCCTTATCCCTTATTGTCTGGGTGGTATCGCGGGACCTTCGTTACAGGCAATTATCTCTGGTCATGTATCTCCTAAAGAACAGGGCGAATTACAGGGAACAATGACGAGCCTGATGAGCGTTACGATGATCATTGGTCCTTTGCTGATGTCCTATGTCTTTTCTCATTTTACAAAAAAAGACGGATCGGCCATGTACTTCCCTGGTGCGGCATTTTTTCTTGGAGCCATTCTTATGCTGATCAGTGCAGCACTGGCATATCGCGTGTTAAAGGTGGAAAAGAAGCAGCGCCCTGAGATGATCAGCGTTATTGAAGGAAAAGCCGGCGAAGATCAACTGCCATCACATTAGATCTTACTCACAGCTTCTTTTAGTGCTGCAACAGATTTTTTGTCATTTCCGATGAAAATCTGATTTCCTAATATAGTGACAGGCCTTTTCAGAAAAGTATATTCCTGGAGGATGTAATCACGATAGTTTTTTTCGGAAAGCGTTTTGTCTTTCAGGCCAAGCTCTTTGTATTTCAGCGCTCTGCGACTGAAAAGAGATTCAAATGTTCCTGCCATTTTTTTCATTTCCTCCAGTTGCGCCGGGGAGATCTGTTCCGTTTTGATATCCTGCAGTTCTATTTTACCGGCAGCTGCCAGTTTGTCGACTCCGGTTTCTTTGATAATAGCCTGGCAGGTAGTACAGTTTGCCAGATGGTACATTTTCTTCATTCGTCAATGATTTCGGGATGCAAAACTATGGATGGATGGCGTTTTTACGGAAAAAAGGGCGGGATTTATTGTGAACATCCATGCACATTTATTGTTATTTTTGTATCGTCTCTTTCAAAATGGCCGCCGCCGGAGCTTTAGCGAAGGCAGACCTGACTGAGAACAGAAAACATTTTAAACCTCGTGTGTTATGATCAAAACTGGTAATCCCATCATCAGTATTTATACAGAAATGACTCCTAATCCGGAGACGATGAAGTTTGTTGCTAATAAACTTCTCTATCCCGGTAAGAGCATTGACTTTCCTGATGCAGAAAGTGCAAAACCCTCTCCTTTGGCTACCGAGCTGTTTGGATTTCCATTTATCAAAGCAGTGTTCATTGCCAGCAATTTTGTGACGCTTACAAAAACTGTGGATACAGACTGGAATGATGTTATCCCTTCTATCCGTCAGTTTCTGAAAGATTACCTGGAGGAAGGTAAAACTGTTGTGAATGAAGACGAGATCGCTGCCGTTAAACCAATGAGCAGCAATGAAGTTGCAGCAGATGATGATGATGTGGTAAAACGGATCAAGGAATTGCTCGACAATTATGTTCGTCCCGCAGTTGAAATGGATGGGGGTGCGATTCAATTCAAAAGCTATGAAGCTGGCACAGTGAACCTTGCAATGCAGGGAAGTTGTAGCGGTTGTCCTTCTTCAATGATCACTTTGAAAGCAGGTATCGAAGGAATGATGAAAAGAATGATTCCTGAGGTTAAAGAAGTTGTTGCAGAAGCGGAATAAGGATTTTTTATTTTTTGAAATATTCAAGGCGTGTAAGTTCTCTTACGCGCCTTTCTTATTACGCGAATTTTGAGAACCGCGGGAAATATGGGATCAAGATCAAAAGTTGGAGGGAGTAATAGTTTTAAAGTTTAAAGGGTTGAAGGTTTAAAGGGTTTAAAAGGTTTGAAGGTTTGAGGTTTGAGATGCTTATTTGAAAATCTTTCGGAAAGTAAATAGTCCATGATACCGGAGGAAGAGCGGGATAAAAGTTGGAGGACTGACGAGATCAAGTAAATGATGGATGGATGGATTCCCGAGAGTTTTCTAAGTGGCACGGACAAAAGTCGCGGTTTAGCTGCGTACGACGACCGCTGACCCGCTTCCCCCCGCAGGCTCGCGCGCAATTGCGCGCAATTTGCGACGCTTTTTATAGGGCGCGATCGCAAAAAGCACTACTGG
>VFQP010000700.1_pt1 | contig 56866 bp, 85 predicted proteins | sample 3512351 | NCBI WGS metagenome assembly VFQP01 (sample SAMN10412372, study PRJNA504923) | tailings metagenome | isolation source: Relicate 1 Philex TSF1 revegetated site | place: Philippines: Tuba, Benguet | collected 2017-08-29 | reverse complement strand
ACACACACACACACACACACACACACACACACACACACACACACACACACATAAACACACGCACTTCAAAGGTTTGTGGTTTGCGGCTGCGCTGCTCGTTGTACCAGGCTGCAGTGTTGCGCACACGGTCGCGCACACATAGGACACGTTGGTCACTGTGAGCATCAACGTTGTATTTGGTCACGAGCTGTGGGGATGCAAGTGCGGTCCCGACACCTTGGGTGGTCTGGTATATACGATGAAACGCCTCGTGTAGTTTTCCCGGAATCTGTGCTGCGTTTGCAACATCGAATATCGTCGAATATGGACGTATTATGGGTGCCATGTTTTACAGATACAGTGGTGGTGGCATGTGTGATGGTGATCCGTCCTTGTACGTCACAGTTTTTAGCACTGTTACACTTTCAATACTGCTACAGGCAATACTATTCGGTAAATAATGTCAATAACTATAACTATCATAAGTGCAACTATATACCAAAAAATGTCATCCACCGCTCGTCCCCATTGCTGCTTCTTGCACCTGCTCCATCATCAGCTTCACGCTGTTTACTTGTGCATCCGGCCTGATACATGCACATACACACCATCATGATACCTCTTGCACAATAGGCCTCTTGCACAATATGACACATACGCACACACAAGCACACCCTCCTGTACAACCCAATTCATACCATGCGTAGACAGGCACTGGTAAACGCGGCTTTGCCAACAGCGTATGTGATGATTCTGGATCACCCACCAGCTGCGAGACGAGTGCACGCACCCCAAAATGCATACGACCATTTGTACGATACGCGCCCACACCACCAAGCACCACACCCTCAGCCTGGATGGGGGTGAACAGGAATCGTATGCATCATGTGTGCTGCATGTATAGACCTTACTACACACACACTTGTGTACACAACCTTGTGTGCAGCAATGGCCTCGGTGAGTGCATCTGCCGATGGTGGTCTGGCTGTCGAGTGCACAGCACCCCATTCCAATGTAGTGTGTTGATCAATCACTACAGAAGCCAGTTGACACCCATCAGCACGAAAGCACAGGGCTATTAAGGTGGTTGTTGGGGCTACATTAGAGCGGAGGCGAGCAATCAGATGGGCAATGGGGAGCATCTTGATCGTTGCCTGTTAGCAATCATCGGTCCCTACTCATGTGCAATTGCCTACTCATGCAATATCCCAGGTTACAAGTACAAGCAACCTGATGCACTGCATGAAGATATTGGGTACTAAATCCAATATGATATCCTCCCACAAAACAACAGCAGTCTAAAATCTCAAAACCAATTCCGCATTCCATATTCCCTCAACGGCACCAGTGGCACCAGAAAGCTGGCACAAGCTACGATTCCAGCAGTGCCAGCCCAATCGCTTTGCACTGCCTAGCCTACGCAGCAACCAGTCCAGCAGGGCAAAATTGGAATACAGACAGCAGCAGTACAATGACTGTTCCAAAACAGGACGAGGTGCGTGGCGTCTAGCTTCCGACATACGATAGAATGGCGTTTATTTGCAACCCAATTTGGCTGTTGGGGGCACAAATACCGTTGAGATGAGCATTGTATTGCAGTGTGTGGTATATATCGTGCGATATATGATCGACTCACCACCACAGATCAACATCCCGGCCCCGGCCAACCAGCTCACACAAGTGCTTGCCGGTCTTCGCCACACATTTGTTGGTATGTTGGTGTGGGTTGACACACTGGGTTGTTTGGAGGATGTGTGTGGTTGCATTAATACACCTTGACGCGCGTGCATGAGCAGCTCGCACACATGATGAGCTCGCATGATTGCATAATGATCCACTCATACTACACAGTGGCTGACAACACACTCCCTGATTGCCCATTGGTATACGTCAGCGATGGCTTCTGTGACCTCACTGGCTATCAACCAGAGGAGATTTTGGGGCACAACTGTCGATTCCTGCAGGGGGAGGTGCGTGTTGTCATGATGGCCATAATGGTGTGGTGGTGACCCACCCCCTCCACACCCCCACCCCCTCCACACCCACAGGGCACAGACCCCAAAGCTGTTCAGAAACTACGAGACAGCATTCGGACAGGTGTCCCCGTCGCCGTCCGCCTCCTCAATTACAAAAAAGACGGCACCCCCTTTTGGAACCTTCTCACGATGACCCCCATCAAAGACGCAGAGGGTCGTGTGACGAAAATAGTGGGTGTGCAAGTGGATGTGACTTCCACTACAGAGGGCAAGGCCACATTGGACAATCAGGGGTTGCCGTTGATAGTCAAGTATGATTCACGTATGAGAGCAGCCAAGGCACACATGGTGGAGGAGATCAATCAAGCAGTGCAGGTGTGTTTTGTTGAAAGGGGGTGGATGCATGGGGGATAAAGGGGAGGGATTGCATGTTGTTTGGAGTGTCCTGCTGTCCAATGGAGCATGCGTACATCTACACGCATTCATGCATCTACATACCCCCACCCTCACCTCAACCCCCCTTCCCCCCCAAAACACACAGACAGCAGAAACAGGCACGCATGCAGCACCACACAGTGTCCCACGCATGGCCCTCGACCTCGCCACCACCGTCGAGCGTATCCATACCAACTTTGTCGTTGCCGACCCCACCCTTGAAGACTGCCCCATCGTCTTTGTCAGTGACTCTTTCCTTGAGCTCACTGGATACCCACGAGAGGAAGTCTTGGGGCGAAATTGCCGTTTCTTACAGGGCCCCGACACAGACAAGGCGACCGTCACACAAATCTCCGAGTGCATTCGCAACGGCACCGAAACCACCGTGCGCGTGCTCAACTACACTCGAGATGGGCGGCCCTTTTGGAATTTGCTCACCATTGCGCCAATTTACGACATGCAAGGGAAATTGCGGTTTTTTGTGGGTGTGCAGGTGGATGTGACCGCTATGGACCCTCAGTTGGGGACCAGTAAGGGTAAGGATTATGCTCGGATGGTGACGGCGGCGATGAAGACGATGGATTGGGGGGCGGATCCGTGGTCTGCGGTGCCCACGAGTGTGTCGAGGTTGAAGCCACATCATGGGCGGAATGAGGGGCTCCAGGCACTGCATGTATGTGTTGTTTGTGGGGGTCGTGGTGATGTGTGGGGGTGTATTGGGGGATGATGGGGGGGTGTTTTTGTTGTTGGTGGTGTGTGTGCAAATGCATGGTGATTACTGTGCATACCCCTTGTACATATACATACACCATGCATACTACACACATACACATCAGTATACACACTCATACACACACCACAAACACCCCCACACACCACAAACACTCCCCCTTTCCTACACACAGAAAATGGCATCAACAGAGGGTGGCCTCAAGCTCACGCATTTTCAACGCATCAAGCAATTGGGAAGTGGTGATGTAGGCATGGTTGACTTGGTCAAACTCCGAGACACTGATCATGTGTTTGCCATGAAGACATTGGACAAGCGTGAAATGGTGGAGCGCAACAAGGTGGGTGTGTCGGGTGTGTTGGGTGGGCTGCAAAAGTGGGTTGGGTGTTTTTGTTGGGTGTTTTTGTTGTACACCCTGTTGCATACATGTTACTACCACCATGCACAACAACACCTTTTCCCCACCCCTACCAGGTGCACCGCGTGTTGACCGAACGCAAAATATTGACCACCGTTGACCACCCCTTTCTGGCCACCATGTATGGCACCATACAAACAGACACACACCTACACTTCATCATGGAGTATTGCAAGGGGGGAGAACTCTACAGCTTGCTTACATCACAACCCAAAAAGCGCTTTCGGGAATCTGTGGTGCGCTTTTATGCAGCAGAGGTGCTCTTGGCGTTGCAGTACCTGCACATGATGGGGTATATATACAGGGACTTGAAGCCAGAGGTGTGTGGGTGTGTTTGAGGGAGTGTGTAAGAGTGTGTGTGTGTGTAAGAGGGTTTGTGTGGGTGTGCAGTGTATGTACATGTGAAGCGCAGGTGATGCTGGTGAAACTCATGCTCACAATGCACCTTGTGTTCGTGCACACTGCATACCTCATCAATAAACCACCACCACCACTGACACACACCCCTTGCACTTCACACAACCATCATTCCACGCAACCTACCCACCACCATCACCGCATCACCACTATCGCCACCATCAACCCAGAACCTGTTGTTGACTGAAAACGGCCATTTGCTGTTGACTGACTTTGACCTCAGCTATGGTCAAGGCATTTGCAAACCCACCGTTGTTCAAAAATACCTCGACGGCACTATGGTCAAACCCAACGACCCAAATTCCCCACCACCACCACCACCATCCAAACCACGAGGCAAAACACACCGCTCTGGACTTGCCAAGGTGTTGCCAGGGTCGTGTTTTCATGGTCAACAAAATGGTCAACAGGAGCATGACTCACGGGACACAGTGCAGTCAACAGGGTGTGGTGGGGGGGGACAGGTCAAGGTGCCTGCCACGGTGATGATGCTGTCAGCAGAGCCACAAGCGCGTGCGAATTCCTTTGTGGGGACAGAGGTAGGGTGTGGGGGTGGTGAGGGGGGTTGGTGTGGGTGTGCAATGTGAATGTGTATGTCGGTGTATACTAGTATGTTTGGGGATGTGCTGGGTTGTCGCCATGTATTTGCACCAACTTCCCTTCCTTACATACTCTCCACACCCTTGCCACACCCTTTTTACACCCCACACCACCCGTTTCACACCCTTTTCACACCCTTTTCACACACCCCTTTTCGCACACTTTTCACACACCCCTTGCCACACCCCTTTCGCACCATTTTCACCCCGCACCCACCCCTTTCACGCCCTACGCCTTTCACACCCCACTCCTTTCACGTCCTACGCCTTTCACACCCTACCCCAGGAGTACCTAGCCCCCGAGATCATCAATGGTGTGGGGCATGGTAGTGAAGTTGACTGGTGGTCACTCGGCATCCTCATGTATGAGCTCGCCTTTGGTGTGACACCCTTCCGAGGTGCTCGTCGTGATGTGACGTTTGATAACATACTACACAAGCCCCTGGGGTTTCCAACCAAGGTGGAGGTGTCGGATGAATTCAAAGATGTGGTGCGAGGTAGGTTTATTTTTTGGGGGGGGGGTTGTTTTTCGTTTTTTTATGGGGGCAGTTTTATTTTTGGGGGGGAGGAGAGGGGGAGTGATGGAATGTCAGGGGAATGAGGTTGTGTGTTGTGTGTCGTGTTTTTTGCATCATATACATACACTCCCCTCCCACACACTCTCTCCCCCCACACACACAGCGCTCTTGGTGCTAGATCCAGCAAAGCGTCTAGGCAGTGCCCAGGGTGCCGAGGACATAAAAGCACATCCCTTTTTCCGCAAGGTAAACTGGGCCCTGCTGCGGCACGAAACGGCCCCTTACATCCCAAAGGCGGGGGGTGGGGTCAAGGCTGTGGGGGGTGTGAGTATGGAGTCAAGCTCTGGGATCAAATCAACAGACATGTCACCATGAGAGGAGATGATGTGCTGTAGGAGATATGGTGCTATGGGAGATATGTTGCTGTAGGAGATATGTTGCTATAAATGATATGTCGTCATAGGATGACATGTCGCTATAGACGTGAGGGCAGGTGATGCAGCCGTGTGGAAATGAGAGGGGAAGGGAGAAAGGAGAGGGGAGGGGAATGGAGAGGGGAGGGGAATGGAGAGGGGAGAAAGGAGAGGGGGGTGTAGATGGCATGAGGAAAAAGGGGAGTGTATATGGCAATAGGAGCAACATGCAGTGAGGGTATTCATGACAACCGAGAGTCACAGGGAAATTGGAAACATGAGGGGAGATGTGTTGTTTGTTCTTTCTCCCAATATATGATGATGATGATGACGACGCAGTCACAAACCTGTCGTGACATGCTGTCACAATGATGATGATCAATGATTATGCATGAGTCGTTGATATGCCAGTGTCTGCTGTATGTCCAAACGTGTATGCTGCACGTTTTTGAGGAGGAGCACAAGGCAAGTCTACAAGTAGGGAGGTTCTTTTCCCTTGCTGTGTGTGCACCGCGTGTATCGACATGGTGTTTGTTGCTTGTGTAGTTGAGAGTCTCTACAGGCCCCTGTTTTGCTCTTGTGCACGTAATGTTGCTTGTGTGGGAGTATGGTGGATGCAGACAAGGTAACATTACAACAAACCTCACGTACAACAGGTTTGTTGTACACAACAAACACTCAGCACCTCTTTATTTCCCACTTGCAAACAACCTGTTAAAAGCTGTTTGCTTGTATGCGTGATTACTTTCGGCAACTAGCACCCTGTCCTGCTGTCCTTTGTCCTGCTGTCCTTGACCCGTGACCCCGAACAAGCAGCTATTCCGACAAGCAACGCCATTGATCATACATGCCTTCGACATGCTATGACGCCCTTCTCTTCCACGTATCTTGCTATCATTAATCCATGCAGCATACAATAATGCGACCTGTGTTGCACTCCATGGCTCGCCATTCCCATCAACCCCTTACCATGCTCCCTCCTGGATTGCGACGCCACAGTGCCATGCTCATGACCATACTGGCCATCACCATTTTCAGCACTCTTCTGTTTGTACCATCTGCCATGCATGACGGTATGACGTGTGAATGGCCCCTGTTTCTTTCTCCCCTTTCTCTTTCTTTCTTTTGGCGGGGTTGACCACTCGTCGTCCGGGTATTGTGCTTGCAAACAATATATCTTTGCACCCCTTCTTTACCATCATGCAAGCCCACATACAGCACACACAAAGAGCATAACAGATAAATGCTCCACACCAAACACACATCCAAAATACACATCCAAAATACACATACCCGCCGCCCCCCCCCCCACACACACTACAGGTATTGATGCCACAGCAACACAGAGCAAACGTATGGCACGACTGGCACGTGGATATGAGCAGCTCCGTCTAGAGCAGCAACTACTCACCCGCAGCAACCTTGGTCTGTGTGTAAACGCAACACCTGCACTCACTGCCACCCCGGCCCATGTGTGCACACCATTACTGTGTTTGCACAGTGATATTGAGGGGAGGGATATCGACCTTAATGGTATGGCTCTTGGAAGTGGGTTGTGCTTGTGTATGTGTTGTTGCATGTGCTTGTGTACTTGTTGTTACATGCACCATTTGTATATGTGTGTTGTTACATGCACCCCTTGTATCTTCACACCACCATGCATCCACCCCCACCAACCCCACAGCACGTCCATTACAACCCACACACGTCACACACATGGGGGTACAACACCTATCATCATGTCCAGCACCACATGGCGGGCAGCTGCCACCACCAAGCACAGGCCCGCAAGTGAGTTTGGTGGTGGTATGTCAAGATGACGCTGAGCTGGCAGCACGATTGCTCATAGAGGTGTGCTGTGTGGTTGGGGTGGGGTGGGGTGTTGGTGGGGTGGGGTGTTGGTGGGTGAGTGAGTGTGTGGGTGGGTGGGTGAGTGGGTGTATGGTGATGGAGATGTTGGTGAGTAGGCTACCTAGTGTGTGTATTGCCTTGTATGTGTACTTCCTAGTGTGTGTATGTGCATTTCATACATCTACACATCCCCCTCCCTAACCACCTCCCCACCCCCCCCACCCCTGTAGGTGTTTCGCACAGCAAGAGAAGTGTCCTCTGCCGAGTACCTGTTGGTCAACGGTGGGTGTGTTGACCCTGAGGGGCTCATGGAATCCGTGGTCAACGGTTTGACCAAGTTGTTCAATGTTGCAATACGCATGATATCCAGTAAAGAACCTAAACTGCCTGGGTATGTTGACTTGTTTGATGTTGATTTGATGTTGACTTTTCATGTTGACTTGTTTGATGTTGATTTGATATTGGTCAAACATGTGTTTCATGCATGCAGCACACAACACATGCATCCCACATCCCCCCCCACACAAATACACACAGTATGGTCAACGATGCCATCATGCACACCCGTGGAGAGTCCATCGTCGTCATCACGGATGCACTCCTCGTATTTCCCGGGTGGTTGTGGGCCCTGTTGCACACTTTTGACACCCATGTTGCAGCTGCTATTGTAGCACCTGTCATATATGACTTGGATGCCGACCATGTGTTGGATGCAGGGCATGTGTTGTTTGCAGATGGTGCTGAGCAGATGCATGGTCAGGGTGCTGTGTGGGGGCCTTCCCTGGGTATGTTGGTGTTGGTGTTGGTGTTGGTGGTGTTGGTGTTGTGCAGTGGGGGTGGTGGGGTGTGGGTGGGAGTGTGGGAATGTATGGCACATGTGCATACACGTCATTCATGTCCATACACATGTACATGTGTATACACCCCACCTTTACAAACACCCTATACACACCACACCATACCACACCACACACACACACGCCACACCACACCACACACAGCAACAGCACGTCCAATGGATTTTGTATCCCTCAAGTCCTTTGCAGCACTACGACGTCCCCTGTTACAAGTCGCAGTGGGTTCATTGATAGTAGATACTGCCCTGGGTGATGGTAGGATTGCTGCTGCTGATGTGGCGCTCAAGCTACAACGTGCTGGATATGAGGTGGGAGGTGTGCATGGGGTGGGGTGTTGTGTTGAGTATGGAGAAAAGAAGAGAGATGGATGTGTGTTTGTTGTTCTACAGGGTCATACACATACATCCACATACATCCACATATCTACACCCACCTAACTCTCTCTCATACACACACAATACACACCACATACCACACACCATACAATACACAATACACAATACAGAATACAGAATACACACCACAAACAACCCCCCCCCCCAGGTCATGGTACAACCTTGGAGTGTTGTACATGGAGCAGCACGTGTGCTTGAGCCCGACGCCCCCAATGCCCTTGAAGTCCCCTCCTTTTCCACCCGCTGGCGCCCTCACATCACCACCCACCACTGCCCCACCACCGCTCCCCCCTGGCGCTACGCCAATCGTCGCCGCACCCCCAGCATACTCGTCATCACCACCCACATCCCCACACCAGATGGTGGTGGTGGCCGGTATGCCCGGTTGCTGCAATTACTACAAGTACTGTTGCAAGAGGGGTATGGGATCACCATGCAGGCACTCGGGGGGGGTGGAGGGGGGTATAGTGAGGTGGCACTATTGCAATCTATGGGAGTGCAGGTCAACGTGCCATTGTCTGGTGGTGGGGTTGGGGTGAACGATGTGTGGGATATTGAGGAGGAGGGGAATAGCAGGGGTGAGGAGGACAGAGGTGAGAGCAGTATAAGTGGAGCAAAAATAACAACAGGAACAGGAACAACAGCAGGATCATCAATTGGAATGAATACAACAGCGATCACACATGCAGCATGCAAGTATCATGTTGTGCTCGCCCTGGGGTGTGATGCGTTGAGCGCTACACAACATGCTGTACAACACACAGCATGTGCAAGCATACCCATCATACTGGATGTTGCGGGGGCGTTGGATGCATTTGCTCATGCACGCATGCTTCGTGCCGCACATGGGGGGGGGGGTCATGGGGGTGGTGATACTTATGGGGGTGGTGGTCAATGGGGTAGTCAATGGGTTGACTTTTCAAAATTGCAGTCAACAGCTGTGCTTGAGTGGCTTCATGATGCGACCTATGGTGATGGTAATGGTGATGGTGATGGTAATGGTGATGGTGATGGTGATGGTGGTGGTGGTGTCGGTGGTGAAGCACATAATGGTGGTGGTGGTGATGTATCACAGCGATTGTTACCAGTTATGCGGCAGTGGGAGCAAGAGGCAGGGTGTATTGCATCAGCAACTGCAATGTGGTATGTGGTGATGATTGTGTTGCTGTTATTGTTGACATGCTTGCATACACACACCATCGTTGCAATCACCACATACAATTCACGCATGCAAACACACAGCATACCTACACCTCCTCTTATACAAAACATCACATAAATATACACAAAACATCACACAAAACATTACACAAACATCACACCAACACACATAGGGTGGAGGACAGCGCGCAGCATGCCATCATCACCCACGCCGCCCCCCACGTCCCCCTCCTCACCCTCCCCCGCTCCTTCCGCACCCATGCCAAACACCCCCCTCAAGGAACCCCCTGTGCCAGCCGCACCGACATCCTCCTCCTCCTCGACACACCACAGCATGACAAGGCACGTGCCCATGACGCAGTTACCACCCCATGGACGCGTGACATGACCCACACGACATTGCTACAGGCATTTCACACATCTGTTGTGGAAACACTGCTGCATGATGTCATGCCTGTGGTGTTGGCAGGCCTACCTCGACCAGTGGGACGGCATGTGCATGTGCATGTGGTGGGGGCACGTATGGATCAAGAGGGGATGTCGGGGCTGCTGAAAACACACACCAGGTAGGGTGGTGGGGGTGGTGTTTTGAGTGCTGTTGGTTTGGATGCTCTTGTTGTGCATGGGCTTGTGTGTACAGCACATGTACTTGTGTGTACACCACATGTACAGCACATACATGTACACAAAATCCACCCAGTTTCCGCCCCTCCCACCTCCCACCCAGTCATGTGACAGCACACGACTCCATGTCAGACACAGCGCTCGCCTCCCTCCTCCACACCACCCGTCTCCTCGTCGTACCCACCACCAACCACGGGGGCTGGAGTGCCCGGGTGTCCCTTGCCATGGCCCACGGGGTCCCTGTGGTGGGGACTCCCCTCGCATTTGAAGGGGTCCCTCGTATTGTGGATGGGGTGCATGCGCTGGTGGCGACCTCTGCAGGGGAGTTTGCGGACGACGTGTTGGAGATGATGAGTGATTGTCATCTGTGGACGAGGGTGCGAGATGCGGGGTATCGATTGGTGCAGCAGCATGAGGGGAGGAGGGGGGTGCATGTGCGGTTGGTGGAGGGCATGCGGTTGGTGGGGGTGGGGCCCAGGGAAGACGTGCGGTGTGGGGTTTGAGAGAGTTTTTTTAATATTTTTTTGTCTTTTTTGTGGGTGTTGTATGGTTGAGTCTATACACACTGCGTGTGATGTAGCTCTTATCACCCACAGCGCCTTTTGTATTGTATTGCCTTGTGTATACGCATTGGCATACACATGTGTGAGTGTACACGCATGCTCTCATGCATCTGTATGGCGTTTACAAACGTGATTCATCCTTATTGGGCTATTGCATCATGATGATGATGATACCAAAAAAACATTGCTGCATGCTGTGCTTTTCCATATGTGCATGTGCAGGAAAAAGCGCAGCATTTTGCTGTTGCAAGATTTTTTATTTCCTTTTCCATTGAATCCCCAGCATGGTATGACGTGTACACACATCACACATGTATACGCATCATACGTGTAGAGTAGTGTCACATATCGTGTGTGTGCACATCATGATCATCCAACCCAACGAAACTGCAACGAAATTGTTTGGAAAACGCAAAAATAAACAAAAAATTGCCTGCAAAGAATACCCGCTCCCCTCTCGTTTCCAATGTGCATCATCCATATGTTGCTACATCCATGCAACCACCTCATGCCTCTCTGTGACCTCCCATGTCCCCATGTGGTACATTATTCTCCCATGTCCCCATCATACACTATTCTCACATGTCGTACACTACTCACCCATCATCATCTTCCTTCCCATCATACCCTACTCACCCAATATCATTTTCCTCTGTCTGATGTCCAATGGTGATTCACCCAACGCAAAAGGTGCCTGCCCCCCATACTCCCCTGGTATATCTTTGATACGCAACAACCGCTCCATACTGTTTAAACCTTCCTTGGCGTTGGTGGTGACTTGAATTTTATCAAGGATTGCTTGTGGGAGGAGTGGGGTGATGAGCTTCCAGCTGGGGGGGGGGGGGGGGGGGGTGTAGTGGTGTGTGTGAGTGGGTGGGTGCACATATACACATCCCCTTTCCCCCCCTTACACATACATGAATCCCCATCACCCCATACACATCCCCCCTCTCCACCCCCACACTCATACATGAATCCCCACCATGCCGGTCCATTCAACACAACTGCCCGACCCAGGCGTTCTTTGTAGTGCTGCTCAAAAATTCTCAAGCATGCATTCATGTTTCTCAATCGCACACCTCCAAAGTGCATCATGGAAACACCAGCCAGGTCTACTATGACATCAAACTGTGTGTGCAGGTGGAGAGGAAATGAGAGGGGAATGTGTGTGTAGGTAAAGAGGGCGCGGGAGGGGAATGTGTGTGTGTGTGTGTGTGTGTGTATAGGAGGGGAAATGAGAGGGGAATGTGGTGAATATACAAGGGGAAATGAGAGGGGAGCACACAAAAAGCAGCGCAACCACCAATGTGCTCAATGCCACATGCGCAAAAGGAGATCATGCGCACCCAATACACCCCCACCCAATACACCCAGCCAAGACGCCCCCACCCAATACACCCCCACCCCCAATTCCCCTCCCTACTCCCCACTCAATACACACACTCAATACACCCATTACACACACCAAATACGCACATCCACTCCCCACCCATTACACCCACACACCCAACACACACACACACACACACAACCCCCCTTTACCTTGCCATCAGGCCAGGGTCGGGGGTCAAGCTGGATACAGTACTCCAACATCCACACCAAGTAATGCTCCACACCCGTAGTCCCCCCCCCCTCCTTTAATATCTCTGGAAAATTGATCGCAGCCTCCCCCACCCGAAATAAAATGACAGGGGAGCCGTTTTTGGAGGGGCCCAACACGGTGTGTTGTGCGAGTTTTTTCATGGGGGCGTAGCAGGGGACGGGGCGGGTGGTGAGTACATGATCGGCATCCACTTTTTCTCTCCATTCCACAGTGGCCAAGAGGCAGCTGTAGGCAACTGGCTCGCTGCCCATACCCTTGACATACCTGTGGTGGTGGTGTGGTGTGGTGTGGTGTGTGTTGAGGGTGTGTTGGGTGTTGTGAAAGGTGTTTGTGTAAGAGGTGGGTGGATCATGGTCAACAACAAGGTCAACATAGTCAACAAAGTACCACCCTCACAAAGCGACCCTATGACAAAATACACCCCCAAAAAAACACCAACAACACCCACCCAAAAAAACACCGCCACGCACACCCCAAAAAACACCGCCACGCACACCCAAAAAATCGCCCACCCACCGTGTGATAGTATCCTGTGTCATCCACTGAGGGCACCTCATCATCAGCTCAGCAAATTCATCTTGCAATGCAACAGGCATAAGGGGTTTTGTTTCTGTGAGTGTCATGGTGTGCACACTCTTCACCCCCTTGAGGGTGGGTGTGGGGGGGGTGGAGGGGATGTGGGGGGGGGTTGTGGTGGTATCTTGTGATGACTCCTCCTCCTCTGTGTGTTGTTTTGTATGTATGTGTGTGCTTTGTAAGTGTATGTGTGTTGTGATGGTCATGACCATTGCACCTGGCATATCCTTGTATCCTCTCCTTCACATATACACACACACACTTGCACACAGATGACAAGTGTACATCTCCCCCCTCGTTCCCCCCTTTCCTACACACCCAACATCACACAACACACCTGGTTCATCTGGTACACCTTGCGTCACTGCAGCATGCAATATCTCTATTGTCCACTGCACACCCCCTTGCCCACCCTGTACACCCCCCCCCACACCTTTCACCACACCCCCCCCTGCTGTTTCTGTTTCCCCCGCTCCCCTCCCATCACCCCCCACACCACGTGTTGTTGTGGAAGACGACACATACGTGTATCCACACACCCCAGCAATCACCAGCAGCAGTGTTTGTATGCTCGCCACTGCTGCATGGGTGGGGGCCCCCTGGAGCAACCACATCGTGCACAGCGTGATGACAACGACCACCAGGTTGTGCACAAGGGAATGTGGTAACGCTTTCATTGCTGTAGTGCTACTAGTACCACTTGTAGTTTGCACACCACCACCCTTGCTGCTTGCTGCTGTATGTCTTGAGGCACCCCCTGCATGCCCACCACCACCACCTTGTCCCCTGTGTAACTTGACATGCACCACCACATATTTTTTCAGTTGATCATCTCTCGAAAGCCCAGCCAAGCTTATGGTGTTTGCCAGCATCCTCGCTCCACCTCCACCAAATTGTGTTGCGTCCCCCACCCCACCCCCACCACCCCCACCACCCCCGCCAACGCTCCCCCCCACGCTGCTACTCATCGACGATTGTCGTCCCATGCCCTCCTCCCCCCCTCCCATGCCAATGCCCCCCTCCTCCCCAAGGCCCCCCCCCTCGCGGCCGCCGGGCCCTCGGTCGGTGGCTTGTGTGCGCAAGCGCAAGACGGCCCCTTTAGACACATCTTGGGTGGTGAGGGCATGACTGAGGTGAGCATCAGTGAGGGTCCAGGTAATGGGGCCCACTGGGCTTGAGGCCAGGAGGAGCAAGCCGGGTGTGGTGTGTGCAGACTGTGTGTTGGTGTGGTGGGTGTATGGTGGGGGAATGTGGTGGGAGTGGGGTGGGGTGTGATGTGGGGTGTGGTCTGATGTGGTGTGGGAAAGGCATACATCATACACCCCATGCACACCCATGCACAACCCCATGCACAACCCCATGCACACCCCCGTGCACACACCGTGCACACACCCCTGCCGCCCCCCATCATACACCCATACCATGCTGGCCCAGTGTGAAAATGATGCAGGCAGCACATACGGTCGTGCAAACTCGGGGGAGGTTGCCACCACGGCATCCCCACACGTGATACACAACACCGTCACTCGTGTAGAAAGTGGGAATCGTAGGGACAGCCACAGAAGCCCCTGTGTGAATCGTTGTGTCGCCATGTGCATGTCGTGTATGGCGGCACGTGCTTCTTCGGACGTGCTAAACTGCAGCAGGGCACTGTGTAGGTATTCTGTTGTATAGAGGAGGGGGTGTGTGGTGGGGGGGCGTATGGTGTGTGCGTGTCTGTGTATGTAGAATGTTGTTGATGTTGTTGATGTTGAGATATACATGTTTTTGTACATGTATGTGTGTATGTGTATAGAATGTATGCAGACATGTGTGTACATGTGTGTATATATATCAGCATACGCTCTCTCTTTATCACACACATCAAACACGTCCCCCCAAAATATGGCACCCACCCCCCAAATCCCCCCCACACACAACCCTCGCCCATACCATCCCCCATCGCCTTTTGCAGGGGATTGCTGGTGGACGCTTTAGCAGCCACATTTATGATCTGCATCTTGCCCAAGTGCACAAATGTAATGTGCGCAAGGTAGGAAAAGTCAACGCATGCGCCATCTCTGGTCAAACGAAACACACGGTTGAGAGGAATGGCTGCAATGACATCCGTGGTGGGATCGCTGACGAGTACTGCGCCAGCTGTGGTGACATCGTATTCGAGGGTTTCTAGAAGTTCCGCATTGGAGGAGGATACAAGGACAATGCTGTGGGGAATGGGTGGGGTCATTGTGTGTGCGTGATGGCTGTGTTGTAGGGAGGGTGCAACGCAAAACACCCCCCAACAACACAGGCGTCCACATACCCTGACACCGTGACCAGTAGAAGCAATTGTTTGGACTTTTTCTCGCTGGAATTGAATGTTGCACTGTTGGCACCTTTCCGCAATGTAATTGCTGACACCTTGTATGCACACTGAACCTTGATTTCCATGAGAGAATCTTGTGCATCTGGGAGCGATGATGACAAAGTTCTTCCCTGCGATGATGTTGCCACGGATGCACTTTGGCTACTGCGTTTGATGTACTTTGTAGCCAGCTGCATGTTTGTGGCACAAGATGGCTATGATGTGAGCTATGATGTGATGACCAAACCAATGAATTACGACATTTCAGACCCCCAAGTGCAACTCTGTATCATGATTAATCCACAATGTAGAGAACAATGAACAAAAAGTACAATAACAAAATAGTTGGTAAAAAATGTTGCCCAACCATAGCCCTCTTGTTGCTGCACCATACCATGCCCTACCCTTGCTGCTGCTGCAGCACCCCCATCACCGACTCGAGTGATGCCATACTCTCCAGCTGCTCAATACAATGGCTCTTGCCATCCCGTGTGGTAAAACACTGCACCCTCCCCAACAGCTTGAGACTGTACAGCAGCGCACGCCGTTGCTCAAAAAATCCCGGTTCCTTGCTCATCCACTCGACATACGCATCTGGCAGCTCCCACACCAGTGCACCATGGTGCTCCCCAAACGAGAGGACCTTGACAGGCAGGCGCTGCTGCAGGATGGTCGTGGGATCCTCTTCTTCGGCGTTGAGGTCATTGTTTTCGTTGTTTTTGTTGTTGATGAGTGCTGCATGTGCTTTGTCCCGTGATCGTGCACGTTGCAGCTGTGTATGTGTAGGGGGGGGGATCCCTAACGAATGTGTGCACATGAAGAAGTCAACAATTGTCATAACCACAACAACATGTACACACACACCATACATGCACACACACCATACATGCACACACACCATACATGCACACACACCATACATCCACAACAGCAACCACCACCCAACCCCCACCTGCATGTGTGCAGCACGCTCCTGTTTATCCTCCCATGCAAGGAATGCCGCATCTTGCCTGGCACGTGCCCCCAGCAACACATCCGCTGAAGGCTGCTGCTGTTGTGTGTATACTGCAACACCAGTGCATGACTGTGTGTCTGTTGCATGCAGGTGGACAATAAAGGGCTGCCAGTCAAGTCCACCTGGATCTTCTAGGCATGACGGTTCTCCAGATTGAGGACCAGGGGCACGAATGATCCCTGGTGGTCGTGGTCAAACGTGATCATGAATGGTGATCATCAGGCAGTTAATGCATGTTGGTCAACACGGTCAACATACCATATGCAACGGTTGTATCATGATGTTTAATTTGTTGACCATTTTCTATTCCACGTTGAACTTTTCCAAGTTGACCATCATGGGATGCTTCAGCATTGCCAGGTTGCAGCCATGTGTGGCTGAGGAGGGGGGCTCCATGTGTGGATAGGCTACCAGGCAACACAGACCACATAGGGGGGTCTGCTGTGAGGTCAAGTCGATGTGACCTGTGAGTGGATGTAGTGTGGTAATGTTGTGTGGTGTCGTAGGTATGTTGTGTGGTGTCGTAGGTATGTTGTGTGATGTCGTAGGTATGTTGTGTGATGTCGTAGGTATGTTGTGTGATGTCGTAGTGTTGTGTGTTATGGTGTGCATGCGTATGTCCACCCCAACCCCCACACCCCCACATGTAACCCACACACACCCCACACACACCCTCACATACTGTCTTGGGCTTATCACATGTACATGGCCACCCCAACACAGCAACGCCGATGCGTCATATAGGTTTCGTGGGTCGGGGGTGCGTCCAGCAGTGTGTATATATCGCCATTGGTGGGTTTTGAGATCCAGTGTATATACCTGACTGTGTTTTGTGTGTGTTTTGTAATGTTGGGGGTGTGGTACATGACGTGGGACACGTGCTGAAACACACATGTGTACACAAAAACACCCACACATACAAATCATACACACACACCTTCTCAAGTCTACTGCCTCCCCCTCTTCAGTGCCTGTTGACATAGGAGAGGAGGAATACAAGTATTGTTCATGGGCATACAAATATTGTATGTGTATTGTACATGTGTTGTTTGTGTTGTATATGTGTTTTTGTTGTATTGTATATGCATGTGCTGCTGGTATCCATGTACACAACTATTGAGCAGGACAACTCAAGCCTTCACACCCCACATGAAGACCAAACAACACACCCACCATACACCCACCATACACCCACCATACACGCCCCCACACAACCCCCCACCACACAAACGCACCCACACGATGGCCACCAATCACCCATGCAGTGTCCCCCCTCCACACTGACAGTGCCCCAGCACGTGGTCCTGGTGTTGCTTCCGGGTCATGCTCACACACCCCATGAATACACGCACCAGTCACCAACGACCATCGCCGAGCGGCAAGATCCAATGCATACAGTCCATCACTGTCCCTATAACGGGTGTGTCGACCAAGGGTGCTTCGCACCACAGCATGGCCACCAAACACCAGGAGAGTGGTTGGGGTATGTGATGGGATGAGTGTCATGTTTCTGTTGTTGTTGTTGTGGGGATGGGGATGATGATGATGATCATCACAATGATTAGGATTGTGTCCGTAGTGAAGAGCATGGTGATGATGCTGACACCAAGAACACAGCCACAAATACCCCACAACATACCTGCGTGGTGAAGGGCTCTGTCCCCGACAGTCTAGTTGCACAATCTGCATCTGTGTGACCGTTGGTGTAACATCCCTGCACACAAACACATCAAGGTTTTGACTCGATGTTGTGCGTGCATTATATCCACCCAGCAACACAACCGTGGCGCTATGCATCATGCATGCTGCTTGAAACCCGGGAAGCAGCTTGGTGGTGCATCCCGTCAACATGATGGGCGTGGATGTAACGGTTTCATCAGCATGCGCAACCACGCGCCAGCATCGGATCGGGTGCTCTGGATCAAGCTTGGCAAAGATCAGGAGTGTTTGGGCGTCCAGGGCACATGTGGTAAAGGTTGGGAGGGGCGGGGGTCTGGGGATGAACACCATGGATGCGCGAGAACCTATGATGTGATGGGTGTGAAGTGCTCTTATTCATGCGGATTGGTTGCACTTCAGTATGGTGCATCTCAAGGGAATCAGCACCTAGCATATTGGTGTCGTGAATGGGATCACCGTTCCCACCGTTCCCGCCTTGGCCACAACTTGTATTGCTGGTTTCTGTATTGCATTATGTTGAGTGTTGCATGTACCAACAACAGGATTTGCAAATGTGGTGTTTCTTCGTATTGCTACAAGAAATATTGTTGACTTGAGACAACACCATCAGCACAGGCAACCAGGCAACCATGACCACAGTGATGATGTCGTATGCCACATTTGGCCAACAGCGCGTGCCCATGCACCGTGCATCAACGAGATCTGTTGTGCAACGATCACCAATCTTTGTCAAACCTTCACGACCATTCCCACGACCATGTGCTGCGGGGGGTGGGGGTAATGCAGGAGGCAATGGTAATGGTGGGGAAGGCAATGGGAACGGAGGAGGTGGTGGTGGATCAGAACAAAACTCAGGTCCAGGGTTGCTAGGCCTCGTCACGGCGCTCTATGCTGTATTAGTGGTCGTTGCTGGCGGCATGGCATACAACAAGCGTGGCTCCAAGCAAAGCCTTGTGACTGCAGCGACCGCGGGCGCATGCATTATGGGTGGTGTGGCACTGGGCACCGCCCCGGGCTTGCAACGCATTGGCCTTGTGTGGGCTGCAGGCTCGTGTGCGGGGCTTGCCACTGTGATGGGAAAACGGTGGGCATCCTCACGATCATTTGTGCCAGCTGGTGCAGTGGCTACCAGTGCCGCATTGCTTGGTCTTGCCAACCTCTCAGCGGTGTTTTGAGAGTGATTTTTGTGTGGTCAAAGAAAACTTTTGAATGTCAAACACACTTGACAACTAACACGTCAGTCCCCAATATGCAACTTTTACTTCCGTGCTCCAATGTGCAGCCTAGCACACAGCTGGGATGCCATCCCCAATCTGCCATCCCCAATCTGCAGCGGCGGACGTCATTGACACGCAGGTCTGTTGAACACATAACACTGTACACAGTATATACAAAACGTCAATAGGTCTATCATACGACACAGGCAACGTACGATACATGGTACGCCATGCCGAGCATCAACAGCGGAGCAAGCAGCGCAAGAAGCGATACAACGCAAGGTACGACACTGGGTGTCTCAATGCACAGCATACGCCACCGTTGCAATCGACTTGAGGTGCATACAACAACAACAGAAACCGTGCTGTTACGGCTGTGGGGTGCGGCTGCAAGTGGAGGACCAAGAGGCTGCCGGATACGTTGCGCCTGACAAGCTTGCAGTCAAAGCACAACACAGAAAGCAGCTCCTGACGGTATGATGACGGAAGCGCAATGGTTTCATCTACAGCGCAGCACATTTGTTGTCATGGTGTCCTACACAAAACCTCCCACACATGTTCCACAACACCATATCACCAGGTGCTCTGTGCACGATGTCAAGCACTTTCCAATGGTGCCATGATACCCGCAGTGGAGGACTTTAGCCAAAAGCTCGCTGCTGGAGATGCCGCCACTGATCAGATCCGATCCATGTCTGGCAAGCGATTGCTGCAGCCTGAACAGCTTCGTGAGCAGCTGGTTGGCCTTGCAAAGAAACGATGCATTGTGGTGTTGCTTGTTGATTTATTGGATGCATCGGGGAGCTTTTTACCCAAAGTGCGGGATCTTGTGGGACGCAATCCCATCATCTTGATCGGGACCAAGGCTGACCTATTGCCTGGTGCTGTCAAGGTATGGGGGATTTTGTTAAAGAGGGGAGGGTGGAGGATGGGTTGACAATATAGTAGCACTGCTGCTTACAGTATTTTTTCCTGCTTACAATATTGCACTGTCTTTCTATTGAAACATGCATTAAAGCATGATGTATGCACACAAACACACACAAACACACATTCCGTACACACTCAAAATCCCCACCCTATCACAGCCACGAGATGTAGAGGAGTGGTTGTTGGCAACTGCCGCACACAAACGCCTCAACGTAGTATCTACACATGTGGTTAGTAGCAAAACGGGTATGGGATTGGGCAAGGCTGCTGCTGCGCTGCGTGTGGAACGCCAGGGGCGGGATGTGTATGTGATGGGGGCGGCAAACGTGGGTAAATCTGCATTTGTGCGAGCATTTGTACGGTATGGTGTGGTGTATATTGGTGTGTGTTGTTGTTGTTGTTGTTTATTATTGTGTATTGGTGTGTATTGACCTTCACTTGACTGTGTTCCCTCACCTGCACCTCTGTAGCACACTCTTCACTTGACTGTGTTCCCTCACACTTGAGTATGCATTCTCTCACCCACGCTAGCACCCCGTCCCCTCTCCTCCCCCCCACCCCCACCCTCCCCCACGCCCCACCCAGGGAGATGTCTTCATTCAGCAGCAAACACTTTGATGCAGCAGCAACACTTGCAGCACGACGATTACCTGTGGAGAGTGCTATGCCAGGGACAACACTGGGTGTGATACCCATGGAGACCTTTGCTGCTGGGGGGACACTGTATGGTATGTGTGGGCAATTTGTAGTGTATATGGGGGGTGTATGGAGTGTGTGGAGTGTATGTGGAGTGTGTGGAGTGTGGAGTGTATATGGAGTGAGTGTGTAGTGTGTATGGAGTGTGTATGGAGTGTATGGAGTGTGTATGGAGTGTATGGAGTGTGTATGGAGTGTATATGTAGTGCACATGTTATGTAAATGCAATGCATACATTGATATAGCAACACACATGGCTGAATGTAGTGTATGCACCAGTATACAGCAATGCACACATCATGGCTGAATGAAGATGACCTAGGACGGTATCTGATACACTGCTATCATGATACACATGATAGTTGATTGAAGATAACACTTTTTGGGTGTTAATCGTACCCTTGCTGACAGCCATGATGTTGTTGTGTATAGGATGTATAGATATGATGTATATATGATGTATATATGATGTATAGGATGATGTGTTGATGATGTATATGATGATGATGTTGTGTATAGTAGTAGTGTTGTTGTGTGGAGGGGTCGTCTTAAAATGGTTTGTGTACTTGTTTGTGTTGTCCCTGTTGTTTCTATTGTTGTTTGTTTGTGTTCTTTCTGAATGCACGCCACACCCTGTCACATACTCACCCACCCACCCACCCACACACACACCCCGTTGCATACATACCCACCCACACCCTGTTGCATACATACCCCCCCACCCCCCCACCCACACCACACACACACACACACACACCTCCACACAGATACACCTGGTGTGCACTTGCATCATCGTATTGCCCACATGCTCTCACCCGAGGAGCTCAAAACAATGCACCCACGACGCAAACTACGAGTCTACATACCCCCAACACCCCTCGACATCACCCGCTACGAACAACAAGAAGCAGCATTAGCACAACAGAACACCACCACCACCATAACCAGCACCAGCATTACCAGCACCACCCTGGCAGCACAAAACAGCTTGTCTGACAGTGTATTTGACGATGACGCCATGTTTGGTGAGCACGATGCGATGCTGGGGGGAGACGATGACGACGATGATGATGACTTGGTATTTGAAGAGACATTTCTAGGTGACATGGATGATATCAAAATCACACAAGGTGGTGGGTCGTCTGGGGACCAACCAGTGATAGATGCGAGTACAAGTATCAAGGTTTCCTCGCTTGCATGGGATGCCGATGACACGAAATTGCTCTCCCTATTTGATCCACTGGTTGGGGGTGGGGGGGATGCTACCACAAGGGATGTGGAGGCAGTGGCGGCTGCCTTGGGGAGGACGGTGGATGGGGGAAAGGGGGGGGGGAAGAGTAGCAGGGGGCGGGGGAGCACGTTGCAAACGAAAAAGTACGTGTGGTGTGGTGGTGGTGGTGTGGTGGTGTCTTGCTGTTTTCTTGTGTTTTTTGTACCGGGTGGCATTGTTTTCAAGTTGACTATGCATTGTGACACACCACATTCATCACACACGATCGCACACACAATCATGCACAACCTCACATGTACGCAGGTCAAAACCAATGCGCACCACATACCACCACCACCACACATAGGTCAAAATCCATGCGCACCACCCGCCAACCCCAGCAGCCAGTCTCAGCGACCTACCTGTGGGGTGGAATAGGCCGCATTGATGTGCTTGATGCACCACCTGAGACTGTGTTGACGTTTTATGGGCCCCCCTGTTTGCATGTGGAGCCCCTTCCGCTGCTGGGGGAGGATGATATGATAGAGCTGGATCACCATGCTGAGGATGATGGTATGTCGGTGCGTGTGTGTGTGTGTGTGTGTGTGTGTAGGTAGGGGAGGAGGTGGTGTGTGTGTTGTGGACTGCAAAGGGTGGTGATGACGATGGTGATGATAGTGATGATAGTCATGATGCTCAACAATTTCACGTGGCACACCACCACAACACACACACACACCTCACAAATCAAAGGGGAATCAGTGGGCTTGTTTGGGCAGGCAAGCGTCGCAGCCCGGGGTGGCCTCCGTGTGGCCAAAACAACCACTGTACAAGCAGTGGGCCTTGATGATGCAGTCACTGACGTGGCACTGTCAGGTCTGCCTGGGTGGCTGGCCGTGAGCGCACCTGGGGCCCGGGGCCCCATCACGTTGCGGATGTGGGCCCCCCGGGGTGTGGAGGTGTTTGTGCGCCCACCGCTGCCCGTACCAAGTGCTGTGCAAGCCAACTGACTTTGTGATGTTTATGATGTTTGTATGTTTGATGTTTTGTATGTGATGTTGTACACTTTTTTGTTGGTTATTTTGGAATTCGGTATTGAGCTCGTATGGCAAGAGAATGACTACGAGTGTATTACCCTTTCGTACACACGCACACATGTGTGTTGCGTGCGTGTGCAGGCAAAACACGCGACATCAACGCACCACACGTTGACAAGAGGTAAAAGATATATGTTATAAAAGGATACCCCCTCAGCAGAAGCCCATGTTGTATGTACACAATGGCATACACAATACATGTTTTCGTGTGCACCAATTCAGCACAATTTACACAAATTGCCAGCACAAGTATGTATGATCCAGAAGACACCACAGATGATGTCCAATGGTCAACGCAACTCTAATGGTCAACGGTCAACACTAATGGTCATATGGAAAATGTATGCATGTTGGAAAACTACGGCTACATGTGTTTGGAAATAGAATGTCTACTTGCTCAACACATGTATGCACAATACATACATAAATACGTATATATTCAGATAGGGACGGATGGGTGTATGTACATTGGGTGTATGGTGCACCAATGTGCAACATACATAATGTGGTTTCTTTCACACAAGAAAGTGGGGGTGTGGTTTGAATCATGTCTGTATGTGCACCAACTCATGCAACCAATTCATTGACCAGTTGTGTGCGAGTCTTGCTCACACCGATAATGTTTCAGTAGGGACAGGATTTGCTTTGTCAGTGGTGGTTGTGGTTGTGGCCGGGGCCTTGCCCTTGGTCACCACCTCGGCATCTTCAGGTGGGACGTAGGGGCGCACACAGCCGAGCCAGACACAGGGTGGGCAAGGCCTCTCATCAGGCCCAGGATAGAAGCAGGCAGTGCATGTCGCGGGCTTTTCAGGACGAGTGTCGGCCATGAGTGTTGTTGAGGTGAGTTGAGGTGGCTGTTGAGGAGGGGGGTTTGTTGTTGGGGGAAAGGAATCGGATCGCTCGAGTCAGTGACCGTTTCCTCTTCGGTTGTACACGCACATACGTAATCAAGAGAGGGTGATCACAACACACACTCGACACAATGCATCATATCACGAAAACAGTGCGACAGTGCCTCCAAGCATGTCCACACATCAAGGGGTTGCAACATTATGGCTGCATACCTGTTGAAACCTGGCGTATGTATGCCAAATATGAAATCAGGGATTGTATGCGATACAATTCAAAAACACAGCGAAACAACAAGCGAAAACACAGTAAAAACATAGCGAAGAAAACACCGCTATGTTGGCAAAACACACAAGTTGGTGGCAAGCTCTTGGTGGCACCATAGCAATGTGGCATGGGCATTGGTTGAATCAAGCACAGTAGCGCACCATGCCATAATAAACACACAGCCACCATTATTGCATCAACATGGCGACCAAGAGCGGCTTGGAGCGCCAGCCCATCACCAATGGTGTGGTGGATCGCGTAACCTTTCAGTTCTACTCGGAAGAAGAGGTATGCAGGAATCAGTCGTTCAAGGAGCCACCACCACCACCACCACCACCTGGATGTGCATCGTGTGTTGACCGCTGCCGGTGGCTAGTGCTGCTGCACCCCTTGTACACCATATGTACACCATATACCCCACACTCAATACCCCAGCTGTTGCGGTTGAGCGTCAAGGAAATCATCAACCCCATACTCTTTGATGAGCTCAACAATCCCCAACGGGGGGGCTTGTACGACCTGGCACTGGGGCCATATGAACCCAAGCAGCAATGTGCCACGTGTGGGTTGGGCTTTCTGCAATGCCCGGGGCATTTTGGACACATCAAACTTGCTGTACCCACCTACCATCCCCTCGTGTTTAGGTGGGTAGTGTTGATGTGGTTGTGGTGGTGGTGGTGTGGTAGTGGTGGATGTTTGTGGATCTGCACATTGTTTGCATATATGCAACCATATACATACACACATGCGTGAGCCAACACTCCCTGTGCCATGCAACCCATCCCATCCCAGTCTCCCATTCCAATCTCCCATCCCACCGTCCCATCCCACCATCCCACCATCCCATCCCATGACACAGTGTGTTGCTACGTCTGCTGCGGTCGGTATGCTTTCACTGTTACAGATTCAAAATGGCACATGAAGCAGTGGAGCGATACACACAACGCCTGCAGTTGGTTGTGGAGGGGCGCATAGTAGAAGCATTTGATCAACCGGTATGTGGTCAACGCTATTGTGCACATGGTCAAACCTATTGTGTGCACATGATCAAACAGTGTGCATGGTTTGTACGCATGCATCCAGCCATCCATGTGGGTGTGCTGCATCACATCTAAAAGCACACCCTGTTGAAAAATACACACACTAAAAAGATAACATACACACACACCTTCCTTGACAACATATACACACACTTTCCTTGACAACATACACACACACACACATAACACCACCCCAACAACAAACAACAGGCTAGCAGTGGACGAGCATCAAAGCTCCTCAAAGACCTACAACTCAACCCAACCACCACCAACACCGACCCCCTCCCTCCCTCACCACCCACCGCCACCCACCCCACGCCCCCCCGTGGTGGGGTCAATGGCCATGCAGGCCATGTGGCGCTCATTGAAGAGGCGTTGACCATGTTGCGGACTGAGTTTTTCCGTGAGCAACCTGCAGGCAAGTGTGCCAATTGTGGGTGTCACAATCCTGCGGTCAAACAATTTGGCAACACCAAGTTGTTCATGATGTCTCTCAAGCCAGCAGCTCGGGCTGCCAATGCTTCACGGGGGGTGGAGATTAAGCCTGTGGGGGGTGGGGGGACGGCAGCGCTGACGGTATGGTTTTTTGGGGGTGGGTGGGGTGTGTGCTGTATGCAGTGTGTGTGTTGTTTGGTGTATGTCCATGCGTATGTATGCAAAACACGACCATCACCACAAACACATCACCACAATCACCACAATCACCACAAACACATCAGGTGGAGGATGTGGAAACACATGCAGCACACGTCACACACCAGCAGCAGCAACGACGCCAACAGCAACGTCATGCTGCTGAGCACGCTGGGGATCCCACCATTGCGTATGAAGGTGCCGAGGAGGATGCCGGGGAGGAGGAGGAGGATGTGTTCATGCATGAAAAAGAGGATGATGAACAAGAGGATGATGAAAACCCCATGACTGAAGCCAAGCAGCATCATGTTGACCAGAACCAAGCCAAGTCAACGGTCAACAAACGGTCAAAAGTCAAAGATGTGGATGCGTTGACCGCAGCGGGCATTGCGCGGCAACGTGTGGATGGGCGTGGCCGCCCAGTGGGGAGTGCGGTCAACGCTGGGGAGAATACACAGGGGAGTGGCCAACTGTCGTATTTACCACCCAGTGAGGTGTATGCCATGGTGCAGCGGCTGTGGGAGACCAATCATGATGTGCTCAAGTACTTGTTTTGTGCAGGTATTGTTTTGATTGTGGTGTATCATGGTGGTTGGTGTGTTGTGCTGATTGTGGTGTATTGTGGTGGTGATGGTATGTATTGTAATGCAGTGGTGCATGTGTGTCTGTCATGCATATACTACCGAGAGTATGAACAAACAATACACATACATTACACATACACACATACACATTACAATACACCCCCACCCCCCACCACACAACAGGTCCCAACAACACCAACCCCGGAGCCCCACTGGAGGCCCCCCCCCATGCATGGAAGATGCTCTTCCTCCGCATCATCCCCGTCACACCCAACATGTTTCGCCGCCCCTCTCGCGTGGGCGATGGCCTGTACGAACACGCACAAAACACCATCCTCACCCGCGTGCTCAACATCAACATTGACATCACAAGCACCATGCAGCAGCCGTTGCCAGAGCGGGTACGCGGGGTGTTGACCAATACGTTGACCGAGGCACAGCAGGCAGAGGAAAAGTTAAATAGGTGTTTGCAGCAGTGGTTGCAGTTACAGGAGGCAGTGAACAACCTGATGGATAGCAGTAAAGTAAAATCCACACGCAACCCTGTGCAGGTGTGTGTGTGGTGTGTGTGTGTGTGTGTGTTGGGGTGTGTGTTGGGGTGTGTGTTGGCGTGTGTGTTGGGTATGGTTGCAGGTGAGTATGCACGCATTTACTTGGTACCTTGTGGTTCTGATCTCTCCACGACTCGTACAAAACACACATTCAATAAAATACACCTTGGGCAAAACACACATTGTACAAAAACACACGTACAAAAACACACGTTGTACAAAACACAAATTTGTACACACCAGGGTATCAAGCAAGTATTGGAGAAAAAAGAGGGGATTTTCCGTATGCACATGATGGGTAAACGTGTCAACTATGCTGCACGTTCTGTCATCTCACCCGACCCATACATAGGCACTGATCAGGTGTGGGTGTTTGTGTTGTGTTTGTGTGTGAGTGTGTATGTGTGTGTGTGTTTTGTTTGCTGAGTGTATATGTGTTAAACTGTGTAAACTTGTGTGTAAACATGTGTGTAAACATGTGTGTATCCATTCATGCATGTGTGCTCACCCAGTGATACACAAAAAATATCACACACATCGTCCTCTTCATCCCCCCCCATCATGCCCCCCCCCACCAAACCTCTCTATACACAGATTGGTGTCCCCTCTGGTTTCGCAATGACACTTTCCTTCCCGGAACGTGTCACTGCATGGAATGTTGAACAGTTGCGTACAGCTGTCATTAATGGGGCACATACATGGCCCGGGGCGGTTGCAGTGGAGACAGCAGATGGGAAGTTGATCCACCTAGAACGCCTCGAGAAAAAGGTGTGTTGGGGTTGTGTTGGTGTGTTGTGTCATGATGGACAATGTGAAGTGACACGTAATGATATGTGTTGAAAGATGTGTATTGGAATAGACAACATACAGACAAACACAAAAAGCTCTCTCTCTCTCTGTTACACCCACCCCCACTCACACCCCCACTCACCCACCCACCCAGCGACGTGAGGGACTTGCTCGGCAGCTTCTCACAGGCATCAAAGTGGCCCCAGCAGGGGGCCCCTCTTCAACAGGGGGCCCCCAACGCAAAAGCAGGGTCCCCACACTCAAGGGGTCCACCATTGTGTATCGACACATGCGTGATGGGGATTTAATGTTGACGAATAGACAACCTACGTTGCACAAGCCAGGGCTCATGGCACACTCGGCACGTATATTTCACACAGTATGTTGTTCGTGTGTATGGGGGGGGTATGGTCGGGGTACGCTGCGTATGGAGTGCCATATACTTCACCTGCATACACCCACATGTTCACATACACCCACATGCACACATGCACCACACCACCATGACAACGCCATGCATTACCCCTCCCCCCTCGTAACTCCCCCCCCCACACACCCACACCACAGAATGAAAAAACAATTCGCCTACATTATGCCAACTGCTCAACGTTCAATGCCGATTTCGATGGTGATGAGATCAACCTCCACCTCCCCCAAGATCAACTAGGTCGTGCAGAAGGCTATGGCATAGTCCACGCCAACCACCAATACATCGTACCCACTGCAGGGGCCCCCATTCGGGGGTTGATCCAAGATCATGTGCTCGCGGGGGTGATGATGACGTATCGGGATTGTTTTCTGACTAGAGCACAAGTAAGTAGATTGGTGTATGCGGCCATTACGAGGTACTCCCCACTGGGGGAGGCGGTGTTGGTGGAGGAGGATGTGGTGCTGGAGGTGCCTGCAGTGCTCAAGCCTCGGGCGTTGTGGACGGGTAAACAGGTGTGTGGGGGTGGCTGTTGTACTGGGTTTTGTGGGGGTCCCCAAATCCCAAATGGGGGTATGGATTTTCGTTACGTCACCTATGTTGTATCCCATGCACATACCCCTGTATAATCGTGCACACGTTCACTAACACAAACCATCCCGTGGTATGCACCCCCTTGCACATACATACAATACTTTGCAATACAATACAATATACACACATCACCCCCTCCCCCCCCCTTCTATAGGTCATCACAACTGTGCTCAAACACCTTACACGTGGCCTCCCCCCCCTCACAATGCATGCCAAGTGCAAAACACCCCCCGATTATGTGGGCAATGGGTCGAGTGAGGCCGAGTTGTGCGTGTTTCGTAGTACACTGGTGCATGGTGTGCTGGATAAGGCTGCGTATGGGAAATTTGGACTTGTGCATGCCTTTCATGTAGGTTATGAGGGGGGGTGATGATGGTGCTTGAGGGGTGTGTGGTGATGATGCTTGCGGGGTGTGTGGTGATGGTGCTTGAGGGGTGTGTGGTGATGATGCTTGAGGGGTGTGTGGTCATGCTTGAGGGGGTGGTGATTATAGAATGGGTGTATGCTTCAACGTGTGATGTATGGTTGCTGTTGTATGCATGTACAGTGTGTGAGGGCGTCATCATTGTACACAGTCATACCCACCACACTCATACCCACCTCGCACCACCACACACCACACCACACCACCACACACCACACCACACCACACCACACCACACCACACCACACCACACCACACACCCCACACCCCACACCCCACACCCCAACACACAGGAGCTCTATGGTGGCAAGAGTGCTGATCAGCTGCTAAATGCATTGTCAAAGATGCTGACACACTACTTGCAGCTCACTGGCTTCACATGTGGGATGGATGACCTACTGTTGACATCATCGGTATGTGGTTGGATGCTTGTGGTTTTTGCATGTGATATTGTGTTTTTTTGCATGTAATATTGTGGTTGCATGCATGTAATATTGTGGTTGCATGCATGGAGTGTTATCTTTTTTGCATGTGGTAGTGTTTTTGCATGTTGTGTTGTTATACATGCGTTTGTATACATGCTCTTGTGTACATGTGTGTATACGTCATGGACCACACTCTCTATATCCCCTTGACCCACACCACCTTGACATTCTGTACATCCCCTTTATTTTTATCCCCTTTATTTTATCCCCTTGTTTTTCAGGCTGAGTCATCACGGGCTCAACTGCTGGGCAAGGTAGCACGTGCAGCAGCAGCAGCAGCAGCCAAATATGTAGGATTGACTGGTCAACAAAAAGTATTGGAGAATCATGATGCATCGGTATGTGTGTGGGGGGGTGTTTTGTGTATCGGTGTTTTGTGTATGTGTTTGTATTGTGGAGCAATGGTATAGGGGTACTACATGTGCCTAGTAAGGTACACTAGTATACACAATAGCATACACATTCATATACACATTCATATACACATTCATATACACATAACGCTCTCCTCCTGCCGACCACCATCACCACCACCATCACCACCAATCCCCCCTCATGAACAACACACAGGCCAAAAAAACAACACAAGCAGTGCAAGCAGTACGAGAGGAAGTGGGCGCCCGATGGGGGGCCCTGCAAGATGGGGGGGCCGGCTATGACATGACATGTGGGGGGGCCCTGCACCCCATTGCCTCGGAGGTGGTCAAGGTAGGGGTGAACCATGCATGCTGTTGGGTGGTGGATGTTGTTGTTGGTGGATGTTGGTGGTGGTAATACGTGAACTGTCAACATACCAATAATTACTTTCATGTGGTGGTCAACCACTACACTTTTCCACCCTCATTACTCACCCACACCCTCACCCATTCCTCCCACACCTCCCACACCTCACCACCCCCCCCAAACCACAGGCATGCCTCCCCAAGGGCTTGGTCAAACCATTCCCGGTCAACTGCATGGCGCTCATGACGAGCACGGGTGCCAAGGGCAGCATAGTCAACTTTTCCCAAATCTCATGCTTGCTTGGTCAACAGGAATTAGAGGGACGTCGAGTACCCAGGTTGCCTAATGGCAAGACGCTTCCGTGCTTTGCTGCATACGACCCTCAGGGGAGGGCGGATGGGTTTATCAGTGATAGGTTTTTGTCAGGTGTGTTGTTTGTGACCCCCAGGGGTGGTGTGTGTGTGTGTGGGTGTGTGTGGGGGGGGGTGGGGGGGGTTACTGTATGGGTATGCACAGCATGTGCCATGGTATGTATCATCAAATTATTCAAACACACATACATGTGCACTGTGCACCCATATATATAATATACAATGTTGAGCACAACACACACATACCACCTCCCCACCACACATGCATATCTATTACCTCCCCACCACACACACACGCACACACACACACACACATATGACCTCCCCATCACACACACAAATGCACACATACATGCATAGATTGTGTGGCACAACACCCACCCACACTCCCCCAGTCATCATCCCCCCATCATCATCAGGGTTGCGTCCCCAAGAGTATTACTTCCACTGCATGGCTGGTAGAGAGGGATTGGTGGATACCACTGTGAAAACAGCACGTAGTGGCTATTTACAGCGGTGTATAATAAAGAATTTAGAGGCGTTACGATGTCATTATGATGGGACTGTTCGTAACGACACTGATGGGAGTGTTGTACAGGTGTGTTGTTTGCGTTTGTGGGTGTGTTTCTGTTTTTTTTGTTTGTTTGTGTGGTTTTGTTTGTCTATGTGTATGATTGAAGATGACGTGTACATGAAGTGTACATGAATCATGCTCACAAGTTCAGCCATGACCCCCCACCCCCCCTATATATTGCATACACCCCCCCACTACATCACCCCCACTCTCACCCTCACCCCCACCCTCCCTATATATTGCATACACCCCCCCACTACATCACCCTCCCCCTCACTACATCACACACACACCCCCCTCACACCCTAGTTTGCCTATGGGGAGGATGGTGTGGATGTCATGGAAACGGCATACCTCAATCGTTTCGACTTTGCTGCAGCCAATGCACCTGCCCTTGCTCATAAACTTGGCCTTGATACACACCTTGACAAGTCACATACACCTGCAGAGACAACAAAGCAAGGGAAGAAGGATGATGTGATGGATGACTGCAAGTACGTGGGGGGTTGCGTATGTGTGTATGTTATGGGTGTATATTTTCAGCAATGTGGATGTGCATATGTGTGCATATGTGTGTATGTGTGTGTGTGTATTTGTGTTTCAATAATGTGTATGTGTATGCAAGTACTGTTGCGTCATGACGAATACTCTTATTGCGCTGCTTCCCCTCAAGAGGGGGGCTGCTGAGACAACACTATGATGGTGTATTGGGTAATTCCGAACGCTCCTGTGTGTGTGTGCACATGTGTGTGTGCATATGTGTGTATTGTGTGCACATGTGGTACGTCTTCTACCTGTGTGTGTGCATGCAGCTGTATTGGTTGCTGTATTGTTTCATTCCCTCACCCCATCGTTTCCCACAACAAGACCTGCACATACCCTTTCTTTTCACTTCAACCCCCCTCTTCTTCCCATTCCTCCCCTCTCTCACACCCAACCCCCCCCCTTCTCACACCCAACCCCCCCTCTCTTACACGACCCCCACCCCCCTCTCTTTTCACAGGCGTATGCTCCGGGACCCTGGGGCCCTCCCAGTCATGGCCCTCCACCCTGCAACCTCTCTAGGTGTGACCAGCGATACCTTTGCTGCTGCGCTTGACACGTATATACACACCAACCCTGATGCATTGTTGGGTAAGCGTGATGCTGGTGATAAGAAGAAAAGCAAGGTATGGTGGTGGTGGTGTGAGTACAAGGTGTTGGTGGTGTAGAAAATGGTGTGGTGCTGCAAGTGGTGTGACATGGTGTTGGTGGTGGTGTTGGCTGTGATGATGTACATGCAATGATGTACATGTCTTGTTATAATTTCTGTGGGTTGTGTTATTGCTCAAAATAGAAAACAAGCACAGCACAACCATCACGCACCCTCCACAATACACACACACCAAACAACCCCACCCCACAGAAAAAACAAAAACGTCATACCCACCTGTCCACAAACACCATCTCCCCCGAGGCATTCAAAACCCTCATGCACCTCCGCTACCTCCGTTCCCTCGCCGCCCCCGGTGAAGCCGTGGGAGTTCTCGCTGGTCAATCCATAGGAGAACCCTCAACCCAAATGACCCTCAACACGTTCCACATGGCAGGACGTGGTGAAGCCAATGTCACACTGGGTATTCCACGCCTGAGGGAACTCTTCATGACTGCCAGCACGGAGATTAAAACACCCGTCATGACACTCCCACTCCACCCAGAGACCACGAAAACAGCGGCACAGGGGCTCACCAATACCCTGCGACGTATTCGCTTTGCCGAAGCCCTCACAGGGTTGAGTGTTTCTGAGGGGCTTGCGGCATTTGAAGCCGGGGTGGGCCGTCGATATGACATTGTGTTGCGATTCCATGAAGAGGGTGATTTGTTGACCCATGGTGTTGACCTGCCGTTTTCGGTGATCAAAGTTGCAGCGGAAAAGGTGTTGTTGCCCAAGGTGCAGGATGCAGTTGCTTGGCAGTTGCGTAGTGCGGAGCGTATGAGTGTTCAGTTTGTTGCGTCGGAAGCACCTGTGCGAGAGGGGGGTGGTGTGGGGGAAGTTGGTGGGGGACAGCAGGGGGAGGGTCCTGGAGAGGTGCGGGGGCTTTTTGGATGGTGTATTTGGGAGGGTGTATTTGTGCGTGTGTGTTTGTGTGAGTGTACATCTGTGCACACAGTACCATTTGCATTGCTATGTATATTGCTATTGTGTGATGGATACACAAATGTTGTATGTGTGTGGGGTTGATGAAAAGCCAATATTTGAGGGGGGGTGGGCATCGGATCAGCTCCCCTCTCATTCACATGAAAATACAGCATGGATAATGAACGCTTGGCTACTGACCTACATACATAGTATTGTTACAGATATTACATATATTGTTGTTGATGATGTTTCTGTGTGTTGTATGTGCGCTGGTGTGAACCATGTGCTTGTATCACGTATTTTGTACTGTACCATGTGTTGTATCATGTGTTGTACCATGTGTTGAACCATGCATTTGTGTGCCCAACACCCCCACCCCCACCTTCCTCACACCCCCACCAACCCCCTCACACCCCCAACCACCACCACCATTACACCCAGGGCACTGCACCCCCCCCAGATGACGACGCCTCCTCCTCTGACGATGACGATGTCGACCCTGATGATGCCAAAGATGCACAGCGCAACACCACAGCACGAAGCAGCTACCTGGGTGACCAGGATGATGCGCAGCTTCAGCGGCAGGTGCGGCAGGCCCATGCAGAGGAGGTGCTGGCTGACATGGAGGAGGACGAGGAGGGGGGGCAAGGGGAGGAGGGGGGGGGAGCGGATGGGGGGCAAGTGGGGGAGAGGAATGCACAGGGTATGCATGGGCATGACGGCAGTGTGAAAACGGTGGTCGGGGACGCGTCGACATCTACACCACCAACTTCATCGTCAGCAGCATCAACAGCAAAAAAGCAGCAGTTGAAAAAGATACGTGACATGTCAAAGGGGATGTTGGCTGAGTTGCGTGTGGATGAGGAGATGCATGAGGTGTGTATATCAATAACTGTACCACTGGATGCACCCCGGCTGCTGATGCTGGAACTGGCTGAGAAGGTGGCTTATCAAGTACCCATTCGTGCTGTACAAGGTGTGTAGGGTGTTATAATGGGGTTATGTGTAGTAAATGGGGTTATGTGTAGTAAATGATAGTGGGTGTGTACTCGTGTCCATATGTGTGTCCATTCGTGTGTCCATACCCCCCCACACGCACATAGCCCAAGCATTATATCCATCTACCATCTATAAATATGCATACCCCCACACACTCGACAGGTATTGAGAAGTGTTTCTTGGTGGAAGCTGCTGGTAGTGATCGTCTTGTTGTGCAAACAGATGGGATCAACTTGCAGGGGGCGTGGATGCATGATGATGTCATCAGTGTGAATGAGGTGTGTTTGTGTACGTGAAGGGTGTGTATGTGGGTGTGTATGTATGTGGGTGTGTTTGTGCATGATACTGTGTGTGTGGATGAGGTGCCATCATGGTAACACCATCATGATACTATATCCTATATGTGTGATATGATACCCTAGCAAACCACCCCCCCCACCCCCACCCCCACCACAAACAGGTCACATGCAATAGTGTGGCCACCATGCTTGCCACCTATGGTGTGGAGGCAGCACGTGCCACCCTGGTTGCTGAGGTGTCCTCTGTGTTTGGTGCCTATGGTATTGGTGTGGATAAACGACACCTGGGTCTGATTGCAGACCACATGACACAACAGGGTGGGTATCGGCCATGCAATCGCATCGGCATGCAGCTGACGACATCCCCCCTGTTGAAAATGTCGTTTGAGACTGCCTCACAGTTTTTGACTGATGCATCGGTACGGGGGGCATGTGATGGCATGGCATCCCCTGCATCACGAATTGCGGTGGGGAGACCAGTGGAGTGTGGTACGGGCTGCATGGACCTGGTCATGCGAGCCCAATAGGGAGCGAGCCCAAGGTCGTATTGTCTGCTTTTTCTATAGGCACCATGATTTTTATTCATGAATAATTTGAGCGGTAAGTACATGCAAATGCGATAGCAGAGAGATCAAACGATTAGCAAAGGGCGGGCCCTTTTTCGGGTTGGTCTGTGCGGGGTTCCAATTGCGCACTAACAGGGTGCTGCCAGGTAAGGTCGCAAAACAAATGGGAGGTTACAAAAACTGTATGCGACTGTGCTCGCGTGCGTGACGCGGTGGCAGCAGGCAAAAACACACATTTGAAGGGTGGTACATTTTTAGTAAAAAAGGAGAATACAGCAGCGCGCTTGCAGGGGGAAACCCCAGCAGCAGCGTCCGAGCTTGTTATTGGGGAGGTAATCGGTAATCCAGACACAATCATCGGCGCAGCTTGGGGGCAGCAGCGTCCAGTGTCATGGGGGGAGCAACACACCGGCGCCGGCGTGTTGTGGATGATCCATTTGACACAATACTGTCCTCGTCGTCGCTGTCTGTGACTGTAATTGTTGTCTGATGTGTGCTGGCCTCCTCTTCGCTGCATGCCAACCACTGCATCACATAGTCGTCCTTGGTCGCGGATGCTTGATCGCATGTGTAATCCGCTTGCACCTCCCCCTCCTCAAACGCCAGCTGTTCTTCACACCCAACGACACGCTGCATGCGTCCCCATGATTTGCGCTGCGAAGCGGGTGTAGCCAACCTGTGGTGCGGGGAACGGCATTCATGGTTGACATTTGAACAGTCGAGGGGTGCTCGTTTGCCTCGGTGGTGTTGTGCGGTAGGTGTTGTGGGGGCATTTACAGCATAGTTACGCACCGTTGTGTGTTTTGGACCCAGTTTACGACGAGCTGGGGTGTTGCCATGGTGGGTCGAGCGTTTCGTGTATGCGTTGTTTGGCTGGTTTGTAGGCTGTGGAAGTGTCTTATGAAGGTGCAAAAGAAAGGGTTGTCAGGTGCAGGAGAAAGAGTTGTGAGAGCTATGAATTTTTTCGCCGCATCATCAAGGACAAAAAGGTGAGTGGACAATATTTAGGCGGTGGAGAGGTCAAACGGTGTTTGGTCAACCGGGGGAAGCAGGTGGCTGACATGTGCCCAGATCGGAGCACAGGGGACTGTTGTGTGGGTCATGGTGCTGTTGGGCTGGCAGCTGCAGTGGTGGCGAGTGATTGTCCTGCTGTTATGATGGCGTTTGAACACGTATGTTGTGGTGTGGTGTGGAGCGTGTGTTTTTCTATGCATGTGGGGGTGTTGTACAGGGGGAGGTATCCTGTTGTTCTGCTGTTGTTGTTACAGCTGTTCACGCCTCATTCACATCACAGTAGAAATACAACAACACACACCACCATTACACAGGTACACAGATGTTTCTTTTTATTCGCCAAACTGTCGGTCAAACCTTGTCACTGTCAGGGAACACTAGGGCTATTGAGTGGGGTCAAGAGCTTTACAGCAATGTACCCTATGTAATGACTTGACAACACTAAGGGCAGTGTTGTCACAAGGAAAATATACGCAAGGGAAAAACCTAGGCAAAACAAGCAGAAGCTACCAGAAGCTACCATCTGGTTCACAGACAAACAGACAACACAAAGGTAGCAGCAGAGTGCAACAGTGCTAAAGCTAACGCACCAAGAAGGTGTGATCATGTGCAAAATCAACTGAAAAAAAAGCTGATATGGCACATGACCGGCTCGTGTGCCTCACTACACATGGCTAAAAAACAAGGACATGCACAACAGCACGAGTCCACAATGCCAAACTGGCATATGTAATGGGGACGCCCTTCACTGCAGAGCACGGTCTTGAGAATGACCATGATGTTGTGGGCCCCGTTGACATCGCGGTTCCAAACCCTGTCTTGGTTGATACAACCTTGAGGGCCCAGCCGGAACGCGAGTCACGGGGCACAAATGGGCGGAGCAAACACTCACGAGTCATGCATGCACTACATGTCTTAGACGTGTACGACTCGTCAACAACAAACACTGTTGCAACAGACTGCAGCCGCTGCCTCAAGCCCTTGATGGGCATCCTTCCACCACTCCAGTGCCCAAACCCCACAAACACCTCTTCCTTTGGCCTGCCTGCTGTGATGCGGCGGCAAATCTTGCCCAACGGCCGCTGTTGCTGCATATACATGTCCCACCGGGCTGCACGTCGAGTTGCATACTGGGGGAGGATGTTGGGCAGATGCACCCCCAAGTACTGTGCGCTGTATGTCATTGTGCCACCTGTAGTGTAGGAAGCGTGTTTTACAAAGTAGTTTTTCTCACTTCGTGTGTGTGATGTTACGAGACATGTTTGTTTGAGGGTAAGTAGACTATTGACATATTATTTTTATTATTATTAATTTAGTATTTGTCATTAATTTAGTATTTGTTATTGATACGTAGAATACGGGGAGAGGTAACACAATCCTCCATTCTTTCGGCGCGTATGGCGGTCTGTTGTTGGGCCTTGGGTTGTTGCAGCAGCATATGGCGTGTGTACAGGGTAATCAGAAAAATAAAGGAAAAACAGGGGCGTGCAAAATCGGTGTCCCCTGCGCACGACGAGGCCACTCAACTATCTCAAAGCGTTTTTGCAATAAAATAACATGCTTGATCAAAGTTTAGGGTGACGCGCCCAGTGTTCTGAGCATCAAACGCACGGAAAATCCTGTGATAACATGTGGGGATTATAATCGGTGGCATCCACACACACCCTGTCTCTATACACACACCGTACCTGCTAAGCGATTGCAATGTGACACATGCTGCGATGTACTCGTCCGTCTTTAAGCACCCACTGCGGTCTGGATCAAAGGAAAGGAACAGCGCATCATAGGCAGGTGGATCAATGTGGAATCCTGCTGCTTTCAGGGCTTCATACACCTCTTGTTTGGACAATGAGCCAGAGCGGTCCCTGTCAGCTGCATGAAACGATGACTGGCAGTTGAGGAGAAAATGGTGCAGCTGGGTAAACTCGTTCAAGTCGATGGTCCCTGATCCATCATTGTCGTGCAGGCGGATCATCCGGGCTGTGTGTTGTGAAGGGTGGTTGTGATGATGCGGTACTAGATGTGCAGTGGATGCCAACATACCGCACAGTTGCAGGCTAAAATGCAAATGTCCCATTGCCAACGCCCCCTGCAGCTCCTTGGCATCAATGTGACCAGACCTGTCCTTGTCGACAGCAGCAAACCAAGAACGAAGGTCGGTCATTTGGGATCACTAGGTTGTGGTGTGAAGATTAATAAGCACGCAATAAGTAGAACAGAATGGGAATGTAAGCGGTGTAGAATAATGTGGAGACCAACAAAAAAATACAAAAAAAGGAAACAGAAAACCAGAGATCAACCAGCATATGAAGGTGTTGCGCCTTGTGCAATTTCCTTCACATACTCTCTCCATTTCTTCACATATGCAGGCTTGGGCTTGCTATCGTCGTCATACCCATCTGCTTCACAATCCCACCCACAACGAGCACATCGTGCATCCCAGTCTTCACCAAGCCACCATGGGCACCCACATTGCAAGCACGGCATCTTGGGATAAAAGTGTCCTGTTGGGCGATATTGGGGGTGGTATGTGGGGGTGAAATGGGGGCACACACACCCAGCATACCCCACAGCATACCAACACCAGCGGCAAACTGCCGCACCCCCTTGCCAGCCCCGCCAGCAGGTGGTTCAAAGTCATCCTCCTGTTGACCATCCTCCTGTTGACCATCCTCCTGTTGACCATCCTGCTCGCCTGCCACAGTGACCTCCGTCTGCAGCGTGTTGCAGGCATGCAAACATGATGTACATTGTTGTACACTGGGGCCCTTGAGCGCAGTGTGCAGCTTCATGCCATTGTACACGTGCACTGTGGGAAGCACACACACACCAAGGCGTTGTGCAAGCAGGGCATTGCGTGGTTCTGTTGCGTCTGCGAGGGCAAAGACCAAGCCCCGTAGGCCTGGGGCCAATGCACACACAGTGTCTTGCAAGGACATGGCATCTCCTGGGGATTGCCAGATCAGGACAAGTAATCGTTGGTTTGCCTGTGCTTCTTTCAACATGCTTTTCAACTGACCAGGGCCTTGGTCAAGCACAAGAGGCTCATTTTTATCTAAAGATGGTGGTTGGCTAGTGCTGTTTGGTGGGTCTGGTGGCGATGCACATCGCAATACCACACGAGGTGTTTTTTCGTTGGGGTGGGGGGGTAGTGTGCAGATGTTTTCAAGGTGGTTGGCTAACTCTTCCATCGCTGTTGGGCCTGTGTGTTGTATTATTTGAGTATCTCGTGCACAACCTTGTACACAACAACAACACACACCAGTGTTACACCAAATCCTCTACCCAACACCACACCTGCAAACAACGCCCGTGCATGCAGCTCTGGCACACCATGCACGGTCACTGCTGGATATGGATGTCCACACGCCAACACAGGGCGGCTGCGGGCCCCCCTTCTCCGCGAATCCGGAAACCGCAACACACGACTATTAAACCCAAATGTTTGGTTCTTTGATTGTCCATGCACTTCCAGTGCACACACTCGTACACGATCTTTGTAGGCATGTGCTAGGGTTGCAAGTGCAAGGAGCATGGGGTGATCGAGTGGCGTGTGATGTGTATGCCAGAAGACAAGGGCGGTGGGGATGTGGGACTGGTGTGCGCTGTCGAGCCATGCAGACACCTCGGGGGCGCCTTGGGTGATTGCGAGGATTTCAATTGAGAGTGTGTGGTGTGGTGGTTGTGCTGGTGGAGCTGGTGGTGCAGGTGGTGCTGGCGTACGTAATGCTGCTTGTGATGTACTACTACTGCTTGTTGATTGTGTAGAAAATGTACCCAGGCTCGGCCATGACTGCCAGGGATCATGTGGTGGGTTGGCAAGCAGTTGCATGGGGTCAGTCACAAGACAGGTGTCCAGTGCTTGTGATAGTATGTGTGCATCATGTGCAGATGAGGCTGTTATGTGTAAAGATTGCCTTCGATCACCCACCCCGGGCATGAAAATGTCCTGGGTTGTGGGGGAATACATACAAATTGACGGGAATACATACAAATTGAGGGGAATACATACAAATTGTCATACACTCAACATACACATCATCCACCTACCGCTGATGCATCATGGTCTTCTGGTGTCCATGCACTTGCTGGTAGTGCTGCGAGCCATGGTGTGTCATGCTGCAAGGACGCTACACCATGTGTATCCATCACCAGCCGACCTGCAAGGTCTGGGCGGGTGGCAAGCCATACACAACCCTGTTTGGGGTGTGTGCATGGTGGCGAGGTAGGTCATGGAGGAGGAGGGTGTTGTACAGCCCACAGTACCTCTAGGTGCACCCCCGCTGGAGTGTTGTTGTTCTCCCTTTTCGCTCCTGTCTGCTCTCCGGCAGCCCCGCCAATGGGCAGCATGCACTGTGCTGCGAGCATGTCGTACAGCTTGGCGGGGTGAAATGGCTGCCGACGCTGGTAGTGATGGGAATGGGAGGAATGGGCATTTTCTTCCTCAAGATGCAACGACTGCACATCTGGCAACGTGCTCATGTTGGGCGTACGAGATGTGGCGAATTGATCACAGAGTTTTAAACATCAAAACTCACGAAATGAAAGTGGAATGCGATGGCAGTCAACGATTGGTGTTGTATTCTGATATGACATACATCTGTTTGCAAAAGAAGAATGGTGCGAAACGGTTACCAACCCTCAAACAAACACCCTCAAAACAAACATTCTAAGCATAATAAGGGAGGATTTGTGTGCAGACGTAGGCCCAAGCCACACCAGCCAGGCCACCCACCAGCCAGCCCGAGGTGAAGCCAGCCCACCTGTGTTGTTTGTATGCCATATGAATGTGTGTTGAAGACAACTTTGTCCTAGAAAACTAACCACACGCCCCACCACCACATCACATTCCCCTTCCCCCTGTCCCCTTTTCCACCCCCCCCCTACAACACACACACCCGTCAGCGGTCTGCAGGGGATCAGGCTTGATCTCACGCCCAGTGAGTGTCTTGATGCCCACAGAGGGTGTGGGTGCCTGGAAGGATGCAGCGCCATAGATTGCCAAGCACACAGTGAGGATCAATACCAACCCAGCACCGCTCAGTGCACCGGCAATCTCAGCAGTGCCCTCGACGTTGCGCAGGGGACCAAGCTTGATGAATGGGCCAGTCAGCAGAAAGCCGTGTGCGAGGCCAATCTCCACACCACGCAGGGTGGGGTCGACACCGGTGCGGTATGCGGGGAGGTTGCTGAGGTACCATGCCACCAAGGGGGAGGATGTCACAGGTGTCTCGAGCATGCCAATGAATGGGTCACCATTGATGGGCTGCACAGCTGACGCCTGTTGGAGGGGGCGATGCAACGTGGATGATCTGTCACAAATGCAAGCAGTGCTGTGCATGAAAACACGACGGATTGTGTACGATGGCTGTATACAACGCAATGGAGCACGAGGGAAACAGTTATAGACTGCGGTGCATAAACGCTATCCTCTTCACCACCAACACATGCAGCCAGCCTGCTGCAGATCTAGCAGCTTTTTCGAGCACACAACATGCTTACCTTGTCACCCTCTGCACGCACGATCACTGCACCACGGCGAGGGAGGGCAGGCATGCAGCGGGGCTTGTTGCTGCCAACACGAGATGCAATGCTGGTGCCAGTGGGCACAGCCACGCGGGTCATCATTGCTGTTGCCATCGTGCTATACGTGTCGTGACTGCTATGTGGTTTGAGCGAGGGTTAATGCACGCTAGTTTAATCAGGGTGGTGTTTTGGGTGATCAGGGTGGCTCACACAACTTGGTACACTACAATCATCACGATGCCCCAGATATATAGCTCCACAGCCCCTTGCCCTTGCCCTCTTCTGTGGCCTGTGCTCTATACGTTTGCAACTCACGTTCCAAGTCTGCCATACGTTCCAACTGCTTTTTCAGCTCTGTGCCGGTTGGCGGTATGGTTGTTGTGGAGTGTTGGCACCCCTGCATTTTACCACACACACACCTGCAGCCTCCACCTCAAGTTTGAATGCGCGGCTGCTTTCATTTTCCAACTGTGCCTTGACTGCACTTGCATTCTGTACCACACGCTCCACCGTCTGTGGGTAGGAATGCGTTGAAATGCACCAAAGAGTGTACATCAAATAGTGTGTACATAAACCCTCTCACCTTTTGTGCATCATCCAGGGCGGTTTGTGCATTGGTCAATTGTCGGCGCATGGTGGTCAATTCCTTGACAGCAGCATCACGAGCAGCAAGGGCCTCTGTGAGGGCAGCCTGCAGCTCGGGGACAGTATCTGGGAGCACGGCACCATCCCGTGTGATGGAATCGGATGGTGGCAACGAATCTGTGTGGTGTAGAGATGATGATGATGATCATGTTTCCACACTTGACCCCCCCCCTTCCGCACCTCCCCCCTCCTTTTTCGCCATCCCCTCTGCAACAATGTGGTGCTGATCCACATGCACAGAAGCCACTGCAGCATGGTTGCCATTCACAAGGGATGGCTTGGATGCCGCTTTCCCAGCCACCACATCTGCCTCTGGCGCCGCCGTGGCAGGCTGGTACAGATGTAATGTATTATGATACTTGCCATTGTACCCACCAAAGGCCAGCAACAGTGCTGCAGTTGGCACAGACACCACCCCCATGCCCTCACATGCAATCGCAGAGTGTGTCCCCACATTCTCCACCAGCTCCCACGAAACCGCCCCCCCCTCCTTCAACCCACTCAAATCCAGCGCCACCATGTCGACACAGCCACCCGTGTTGTCACCACCACCCATGATGTACCACTTGTTCCCCAGCTGCCCGCCTGCACATCCCGCACGTGCTGATGGCACCCCCTCGCCACCCAATTCGGGTTGCACCCACTCCATGGCTTCCGTGTCCAACACATGCAGGTCGTTGAAGCAATGTGCCAAGGAGCCACCACCAAACACAACCATCCAACGATCCTGGACGACGGTGGCAATGTGTGCCGAGCGGTCCCGGGGTGGGGTTCCGGCAGCTTCTGGTTGATACCAGCTCCACGACTCCAAATCCAACACCCACAAATCACCCAGTGGTCGTCGCAGCACGTCCTCACCCCCAAACACATAGAGTTTGTTTCCGACCAATGCTACCGAATGGCCCCCACGATTGACGGGTGCGTTGTCGCCCTTGGCATCGAGCAGACTCCACACCATGCTGCTGGTGTCGAGGCACCATACGGTGAGTGGGCGTTTGGGTTGTTTGGCCTTGGTGTGGCCGCCGATGCACAGCAATGTGGTGCCCCATGCCATGAGGCGATGGCCGGCGAGGGGCTGGAATGCAGGGAGTTGCTCGTCGCCTGTGGGGGCACTGGTGCAGGATATGGGTCGCCATTGCAGTCGCTCAATGTCAAATGCCCACACATCGCCAAGGTAGCGGCCACCTGATGATGATGATGATGGTGGTGATGATGAGGGAGGAGGAGGAGGAGGATGGGGAAGTTGTTGCCACCACCACCACCACCACTTGATCATACCACAAGAGCCACCGACGAGGTAGACTTGGGTACCGATGCGTGCCAACGCATGATCATATCGAGGGGATGGCCCCTTGGCAGCAGCGGGTCCCTCCAATGGTGTCCATGTTGCAACCTGTGCAGCCTGCGCCAGTGCAGGTGGCCACATTGCCTTTTTGTCTGCAGTGGCTTGGAGTGCTGCTTTTTCTTCATTGGCTAGCTGCAGCATCGACCACCATTTGGGCTGGGATTGGGGGAGAGTTGTTGGTGTGGGCTCATAATGGTGTGCACTCATAGCCGCGCGGCATTGTACACACCATGCAATGGCACACATGCATCTCCCCTTTGCAAACAACACACCTCTTGGTCTTCAAGGGCGCGCACGTAGAGGCGCATGGCTTCAGTCGATGACAAGTCACCCAGCTGCTTCCATGATTGCCATTTAGCATTTTCCACAATGTTCCACCCCCATGGCTTTGGTTGTGTGCATGGGCCCTCTGTGGCTTGCTGGTACAGGGCATAGAGCACCAGTTTGGTTTCATCAGGGAGCGCCTTGGCACCTGGTTGTTGTGATCATGCTGTTGTTATATATGCGAAATATGTGGAGTGCAGATGGATGCACCTCGTGATTGATGCACATCGTCACGTGCACAACGACCATCGCTTCGTGCTAGGCTAGATCAAACATTACTACCTTTGGGCGTGCGTTCCACAAAATCCACTGCAGCAGTGAATTTTTCGGGGTATGGAAGGGTGCATGGACCCCTTGGCGAGACCTGTGGGTGTGTTGCAGTTGATTTGTATATAGCAGAGGGTGTGATGAAGCTGATCGTGGCACTCTTGAGCACTCTTCGCACCTCTACTGCCATTGTGGGGCTTCGTGGTGTGTGTAGTTGCAGTGGTGTGTGGTGTAGAAATGGTTGTTTTTTGTTTTAATGCGTTGCACTCGCGAGTCATTCCTATGTTTGCACTCGCACCAAACACTCTTTGGTGTTGCTCATAATTTCTGCAATAACTCGCACACTCGACACACACTTGTGTTTGTAAACAAACGTGCCACGCAAACCACAATGCATTGCTCTTGTGCATTGCCTGCAGGGCCTATTCAGCAATTCTAGAGCATGCGTGCATCTGCACTAAAATCCCAACAATCAGCAACATGATGATCCTGCAGCAGCAGAGGATAGCAGCAGGGCTCGCGCCCCGTCTGCATGGTGTACCTCTCCTCACCACACGGTGTCGTCCACACACACGACGCACACTCAAACCACATGCATCATCATCATCCTACGCAAGCCCAGATCCATTTGATGATGCCAAACTGCTCCCCACGCCTTCGATGCCCTGGCGCCGGTGGTGGTCATTGGTACCCGACAAGCAACCTCAGCAATCCGAAGAGCTCCCAGCTACACAGCAAATCCTATCCACCATGCGACGGTTGTGGTCCCTTATGGTGCCAGACATTGGCTGGGTGTGGGTGGGTGTGTTTTTCATGGTGCGTCAAGTAGAGGGAGGGGGGTGCATAGAGGGGACATGGACATGCATGACATCCATCACACACGTTCTATATCATACCCACACAACATATCACAGATTGCAGCAGCACTGGCAGAGCTGGCAATACCCCAGTGCATGTCGTCTGCATTGTTTTCCCTCACCCAATCAGGCGCATCATCACAGTTTACATACAGCGTCAAGTGCTTGGGGGTAAGTGTTTGGGGTTGAGTGCTTGGGGGTATGTGCCTACCAACTGCTAGTGGATTTTATTATTATAATTCATTATTCATGCATTATTCAGTGTGATGTTGTTGGAACATACACCACATGCAGTGAATATAATGACAATGTTTGTGGTACATGCATGTTGTACTATCATGCAACACAAATCATACACCCATACCATACACACACACAGGCTGCATCGTTGAGTTATGGTGTGTTTGCAGGCATACGTGGGTGGGTGTTTAGTCTCATCAACAGTAACCTCCTCAAACGATTGCGGTATGTATGTGTGTATTGTGCTTGTGTGTCCGTGCGTATGTGTGTGTTGTGCTGGGGGGTGGGTGCGTATGTGTGTGTTGTGCTGGGGTGTGGGTGTGTGTGGTGATTATGATTTCATGTGCACCCTCTCATATACACCCGTCCTCTCATATACACCCCCCTCTCATATACCCCTCCTCTCATATACACCCCCTTCTCTCATACCCCCCTGTCACATACACCGCCCTCTCATATACACCCCCCTCTCTCATACCCCCCTCCTCTCATTCCCCCTCTCTCTCAGGGAAGCAGTATTCAACAGAGTCATTGAGCAAGACATGGGATTCTTTGAGTCTGAGGAAGTAGGTGTAATCACAAGCCGCTTGGGTGCTGATTGTCAGGTTATTGCTCGACTGTTTAGCACCAATATCAACGTTGCACTGCGTAATGCTGTGCAGTTTGTAGGTAGGTGTGTTTGGTTTGTGTGGTTTATGGGTGTAGGTGGACGGTGGGGGGGTGGGGGGGGTGTAAACCGGCATGTACATTTGGATTTTAGAGTTTCAATCCCTTACATGTACATGTATGTATGTACAATGTCGCATACTTACTTGGGTTGCTCAAAGATGTCATCATCCACCACCACCATCATCATCCCCCCCACCATCCCCCCCACAACACCAGGTGGTGCATGCTACTTGTGTTACCTCTGCCCACCCCTAGCCGCCACAACCATCACTGTGACAGTACTGCTGTGGACTGTCACATCTCGCTATGGGGCGTTCAGTCGGAGATGTATGAAGGCATATCAAGACAGGTAGGTGGGTGTGTAATGTGGGTGTGGGTGTGTAATGGGTATGGAGGGAATGGGTGTGGATGGAATGGGTATGGGAGGTATGTGTATGTGGGTGTCCGTTGTGTTTCCTTGGTGTATCTACACACACACACATGCACCCACACACACATGCACCCACACACACATGCACCCACACACACATGCACCCACACACACATGCACCCACACACACATGCACCCACACACACATGCACCCACACACACATGCACCCACCCACCCACCCACATACACACATCTACCAACACCCACATCTACCTACATCAGCATCCACCTACACACACACACATCTGCATCTACCAACACATACACACACACATGCACACGCAGGCTGGCAGAGACCAATCAGGTGGCAGAGGAAGCATTGAGTCTGATAACCACTGTGCGTACATTTGGTGCTGAACACAGGTGTGTGTGTTTTCTGGGTGTTTTCTGGGTGTTGGGTGTGCAGGGGGTGTTGGTTGGGTGTATGTGGGTTTATGGGAGTGTGCTGTATAAACAAGCATGTGTACATGGTATCATTGCCCATGTTTCTGTACCATTATCATCTCCAGACTATTACCATCTCCATATGCTTAGTTATTACGATTACAATACACCATTACTATTACAATACACCATTGCCATTACAATCCACCATTACTATTACAATCACCATCGGCACTACAACCTTACCACTCACTCACTACACAGGGAGCAGAACCGATACGCTCGACAGTTGCAAAAGCTACGATACCTCGGCCTCCGCTTTGCCCTAGCATATCTGCTCTACCTAGCAGCAAATTCAACCTTGTACAACCTTAACAAGGTGGTTACACTGTTCATGGGGGGTTATTTGCTATCACAAGGGACCATCACGGGTCAGCAATTGATGACGTTTGTGTTGTATGTCGACATGGTGGATGGTGCATCATTGGTATGGTGGGCAGGGGTGGGTTGGAGGGGTCATTGAGGGGATATGGGTGCTGGAAAGGAAAGGGGGGTGTTGGGCATGATGAACAGACATGGGTTGTATAATGAACAGACATGGGTTGTATAATAAACAGACATGGGTTGTCTTTCATAATGAATGACACATACCCTGCACCTCTCCCCCATCACACATGCACCTCACCCCATAACACCCCCCCCACACATCCCCCATCACACACACACATCCCCTACACCCCACATGCTAGGCTGTATGTGATCAGTGGGGTCCCTTTTGTGAAGCAGTGGGTGCTAGTGAACGTATACTGGGCTACTTGGATAGACCTGTTGCACCTCAACTCGCACCAGGACGTGTCTTGCCACACATCAAGGTGTGTATGTGCATGTGTGTTGTCTGTGTTTGTGTGTTGTCTGTGTTTGTGGGCTGTCTATGTTTTGGGTTGTCTATGTTTTCGGGTTGTCTTCATGTGCATATGTCACATGCATATGATGCACACACGTATCCACACCTGCGTATCACCCACCCACAACCCCCTTGTACACCCTCCCTCTCCCCTCCTTAGGGCACGGTGGAGCTCCGCAACGTCTCCTTCAACTACCCCTCTCGCCCCGAAATCACAGCATTGACCAACATTGACCTCACCATCCCCTCTGGCACCACCATCGCCCTCGTGGGGCGCAGTGGCAGTGGCAAATCAACCCTGGTAGCCCTTATGCAGCGCCTGTACGACCCCGACTCGGGGGTGGTGTTGTTGGATGGTGAGGACATGCGGGGGCTTGACAGTGCATGGTTTAGGGCGCAGGTGGCGGTGGTTGATCAGAATCCACGGTTGTTCAGTACGACTGTTGCGGATAATATCGCATACGGCATGCAAGGTGTGTTTGTATGTGTGGGTGGGTGGGGGGGCGTTTGAAGGGGTTGTGGTGTTTTGGGTGGTGCATACAAAACATCACAACACGCTACAACAACACATGCATTGCGTATACAGACTTCTTAGTTGTATTTTGCACTTTACACACACACACACACACACACACAACCACACCAAACACCCACTACACACACTCCCCCACCCCCCCCCCACACACATACACACACAGAGTATTCCCTTGATCAAATAAAGGCTGCTGCTATTGAAGCCAATGCACATGAGTTTATTAAGGACCTACCTGAGGGGTACAACACCAAAGTAACCACAGAGTATGTTGATGTGTGGATGTGTTGGGTGGATGTGTGTTGTGTTGTGTGGATGTGTGGATGTGTGGTGTATATTGGTATCAGTGGTGTATATTGGTGTGTACATATAAGTGTAGAATATTGTGCGTCTAAATTATTGTGCAGCTTGACCACACCATAATCACATACCCACACAGCCCCCCCTCCCCACTCCACACCCCACCCCCTTGTACACACACACCCAGGCTCCTCTCTGGTGGCCAGCGGCAGCGTGTTGCCCTTGCCCGTGCCTTGTTACGCAAGCCCAAGATACTCATACTGGATGAGGCAACAAGTGCACTTGACGCCCACTCAGAGGTGGCTGTAACCGATGCTATACAACGTGCTATCAAGGAATTGCAGTGTACTGTTATTGTAATTGCGCATCGGTAGGTTGCGGTGGTTTGCGGGGGGGGGGGGAGAGGGGGAGAGAGGGGGGGTTATACAGTGTATTTTTGGTGGATATTGTTGTATGTATTGTTAAAAATGAATGTATACACACACACACACACACACACACACACACACACACACACACACACACTCACAACCCCCTCTCCCCCCCCGTACCCAGCTTGAGTACAGTACGCAATGCAGATATGACAGTGGTGATGCATGAGGGGCGTATAGCTGAGGTGGGCCAGCATGCAACACTGCTGGCTCGTAATGGGATGTATACAGCGCTGGTTCGTGCACAACAGGTAGCGTATGAGGGGTTGTGGTGGTGATGTAGCATATGGGAGTGGTGATAGAGTGTATGAGTATATATCACTGCTTCCTACACATTTTGTATACACCCCCACCCACCCACCCCTCTACACACCCAGGGTGGTCTCACGCCATCTGATCGCGACCTGGCGCCACATCAGCAAGACTACGCCACCCAGGCTGAGCTACAACCTGTGCTAGGAGGGAGTACAGGCTCAAGCATGGCATCCCAGAGCATGGATGGGGGCGCTGCACCGCTGGATGTTGGCAATGCGCAGCAGGGGAGTGTGGAGGCAAGTTTTGATGAGCAGGAGTTGACACCAGAGGTGGCTGGCACACAAACAGTGAAATGAAAGGGTGCTGTGTAATGAGAGGGTCTTGTTGACGAGAGTTGTTTTGTTGACGAGTGTGGTGTTTGTGTGGTTGTATTGCAATACCAAGTTGTGCATTTCGTGTCGAGTGTGTTGTACATTAGTAACAAGGCCCTAGTAGTAATGCATGCTGTGCCTCCCGTACAAGCTTCCCGCACAAATTGCTGCACATCACACATTGCACATCACAACAGCGGCGGTGGTTGGTACCTAAAGTATTCTATTTCCCCAACAACATGTACACAATCCAATCACAAACGCATGGCATGACGGTGCACCACCTACTGCACCAAATGTGGACACCGGAGCCGGCCAAAAGCGATCAATAAGCTACTGATCTACCACATCTGCACAACATCAGCTGCTGTTGCCTGCCGACCATTGAATCACAGGTACGGCATTGCACACATACATATCAGCTGCATCGTCGGGTGTGGTGCTTGAGCATGTCTGTCGCTTGTGTGTGCCTGCGCCCAGCATGACAGTGAGATGCAAGCTAGGCACCCACATTGCATCATTTTCACTGCAATAAGCACGCCATACACTTGCAATATATTTAACCAATGCATGTGTGTGGCTTTTTGCCGTGTTACTGCTGTCGCTGCCTTGACATCCGTTGTGTTTTCGATGGTCACCGTTTTGGCGCCCTCTCGTGCTTGATACACGATTTGCTTGTACTATACATTCCACATGCATTCCACGCACCAGGCTTGGGAGGCTTAGGAGCGACAGTTGGGGGGGGGGATACTATCCAATGCCGTCACGCAACCCCTCTGCTGCACCTGGCAGTGAGGATGACACACCCCGCAGTGGTCGTCCCACACGCGCATCACGCCGAAAATCTGCACAGCGATCCATGACACCATCCACCGCAGTGCAAAACAGCAGTGATGATGAGGATGAGGCGGCCACGTTGCCATCATCATCGTCATCACCCTCCAGTGACGTAGAGGCACGTGGGGCTGGACGTGGCGGCAGGCGCACTACTACTAAGAAAGCAGCTGGTAGAAAAAAAACTGCCACCAAGGGTGGTGGCAAGGGGCGCCGGGGTGGGCGTCGTGGTGCGCGGGGCAGGGATGATGCTGACATCAATGGCGATGCAGCCAGCGACAGTGATGTTGTGGACGAGCAGCTGGAGCAGGAAATGGAGGAGGAACTTGCAGACGAGGATGCTGTGGGGGTGGCTGGTGGTGAGGATGAGGATGAGGATGGTGACTCTGATGCCGCTGCCATGGAGAAGGATGACGAGGAATACGAAGATGTTGAGGAAGAAGAAGAGGAAGAAGAGGAAGAAGAAGGTGAGGGTTTGAATGATGGTGGCATGGTTGGTGTACCATTGCATGGTTGGTGTACCATTGCGTGTCTGTGCCCATCACCATCATCATCTGTGCATCACCATCCTGCCACCACCACCACCACCCACAGAGGGCAGCAGTGGTGAAGAGGATTTTGTTGGTAATCGTGGGCGTACACGCGGCGGCACCCCACGCCGTGGTGGTGGGCGTGGGGGACGTGGGCGGGGTCGTGGGAGGGGGAGGGGACGAGGGGGGCGTATGGCTCCTGTCACTGATGACAAGTATGTGTCGTGATGGTGGTGTCGTGATGGTGGTGATGTTCCTCTCAAATGTTGCTCGCCTGGTGTGCCATACATAACCATATGCATAACCATATGCATAACCATAACCATATGTATTGTGGTGGTGTCGTTTGGCACACCTTAGTCATGCACACACTTTCTCACATCTCGCATGTCCCCTCTCGTTTCTCACATGCATGTCCCCTCTCATTTTCTCACATCTCACATGTCACGTCTCACAGTGAACCAGATTGGTACAAGGTCATATGTGGTGAGCTTCCGGAACCATCACCCCCGGCATACACTGTGTATGAAGATGCATCAGCTGATCAAGGTATGTGTTTTTATTGGGAAAATAAAACAGAAAGAACATGAACAAAAACACACACACACACGCATTTTCACACGTACACATACACTCATACGTACACACATACATATGCACACACGCGGGGATGATGTTTGTAGTATAGTTGGGATGATGTTTGTAGTACGCTACGTTTGCATGACCACCATCATCACCACCACCATGCACGCCCCCCACTCGTACCAACACCCCCCCCCCCCCCCCCCCCACAGCCATGACAAGCGATGCACACCTCCAAAACTTCCCCCCCACCCAAGAAGTAATCATGGCAGATGGCACAGTGCTCTCACTCTCCACCCAGGCTATCGGGTGGGCTGCATCTGCCTACAGCATAGTGCGTGCATTATCATGGCAGCTCAAAGTGGCCCCCTTTAGCTTCCCGGATTTACTGGCTGCACTGTGCTTACCTCAACCGGGACCGATTGTGGACGACCTGCATGTTGCTGTGTTGAGGTATGTGTTGCATGGTGTGTGTTGGTGTTTGTGGTGTGTGTTGGTGTGTGTTGTTGGGTTGGTGTGCTGTGGGGTTGGTGTGTTTGTGTATCGTCCTTTTGTACCACATGTCATACATCATACATCATCATCATCATCATCATCATGCACCATTACCACCATCATGCACCATTACCACCACCATCATCCTCATCATACACATCATACACCATCATCATCTCATTTCCTCACACACCCAGGTTGCTCGCTGTTGATGAGTCAGCAGCAGAGCGTGCACAGCGTGTGTTGGACCTCTCCTACCTAGATCATGTGACGTGGCCAGAGTACATGTGGGAATGGTTGCGTAACAAAGGTGAGAGATAGTGGTGGTAGTGGTGATGGTAGTGGTGCATGAGACTGCGTGATGATGATATGATGGTGCATGGTATCACACCCCCTCTCATTGCACACCCCTCTCATTTCATCCCCCTCTCATACCTCCCTTCGCCCCCCATATCATGCCCCCCCATATCGTGCCCCCCACGCACCACATACCCCCCATGTCTCAGGTGATACACTGGCAGACAAGCAATGGGTGTTTCCAGAAGCAACAACAACAGGGAATACACCACGACAAACACCAGGACCCCCACAACCTATAACACGATTCAGCAAGGTGTGCATTGTGTGGGTTTCTGGGTGTTTAGTGGGTGTATGCACGTGTTTCTGAAGATATACTTTGCTTTCCTGCACATATCATTGAAAAAATAATAATAATGGGTGTGCAACTGTGCCTGCGTCACAAAAAACAACAACACCCCCCACCATCACACAGCCGGTGGGCACTGCCCTCAAGAGCCTTCTACACACCCTCACTCATACCTCCACACGGGCCCCTCTTCCCCTAGAATACTATAGCCTCCCACCGGAAACAAAGGCAGAGCTGCTCTCCACGCTGTGTGATGATCTGCTTGATGTGCCGACAGTGATTGCTGAATTTGAGCGGCGTGAAATACGAGGGGAGATGGTGACGGGGGAGGGGGGTGCGGGGAGCATGATTCACATGCGAGTGAAAGCAGCAGAGGTGTGAGTGGGAGTGTTGTTGTGTAGGGATGTTGTTGAGGTGTTGTCTGGGTGTTGTCTGGGTGTAATTTGGGTGATTTTTGGGTGTTGTTTGGGAGTAACGTGTGTTTTGGTGGTTTGTTTCGGTGGAACAACAAGCATGCACAGGTGATGGTGGGTATCGTACATCATGACACACCCACCACCATCACCACACGACCACCACCACCACCACGTCCCATCAACAGGGTGATGGGGAAGATGCACCGGAAGATGACAACATCGATTTGTGCCTGGTGTGTGGTGTAGGAGGCAGCCTGGTGTGTTGTGATGGCTGTCCTGCGTCCTTCCATAGTCGATGTGTAGGGGAGACAAACAAGTCGTTGAGTATGAAGAATCCCTACTTGTGCCCCGAGTGTGTTTTTGGGGGACGAGGTATGTGTTTGTGGGGTGGGGTGGGGGGTTGGGAGGGGGATTGGGGGAATGTGCTGATGGTGGTGTATGGTATATGGTGGTGGTGGATCATGTTGTTGTATTATTACACATGTATTGCACATATGTATTATTCAACATGTACTGTACATTCCATTACATACACACGACACACCACCACAATCCATAAACACCCTCCCACCCACCCAACACACACAGGTGAGTTTGCGGGGTTGCGCATCCCTCCCATAGGCCTCACCCCCTCTGGTGGCGTTGCCTATGTAGTCCAGCATGGTTTACTCACAAGTAGCACCTGGGGTAGGCATGGGAGGGGGAGGAGGGCAGTGGAGTATGGACCAGTGGGGCTGACATTGACACTGGGTGATGAGGCAGTGCGTGCAGCTGTGAAGAAGCTACGCAAGGTGTGGGGGGGTGTACACAATAGTACAAGGGTGGGGGGTATAGCGTGTGTGTATTGTATGTACAATGCGTATTGTGTGTAGTTGCATGTGTAGGATACTGTTGTGTGTGTGTGTGTTGTGAACAATGTGTTGTTGTTTCTGCATCAACCAAGTACCCCCCATACACCACCATGTCCCACCTCATACACCTCAAACACCACACATGCTCCACCTCATACACCCAAATCACCAACACATTTGCACCAGTTCACCTCCACTTTGACCACCACACAGGTCCCTCATGCTGATGAACATGTGCACCCCACTGTCATGCAATACCTCAAACCACCCCCCACAACTCCCTTGAACAAGAAAAACAACAAGGGCAAGGGTGCTGCTGCTGCTGCTACAGAAAAGGAGAAGGTGGAGGAAGGGAAAGAGGAGGATGTGGATATGGAACAAGAAGCAGGACAGCAAGGGAAAGGGGAGGATGATAATGATGCTGATGATGTACAAGACAATGAGGAGGGAGATGAGGAACGAAAAGAAAAGCAAGGGGAGGGGGGAAATAACGGGGAGAAGGTTCCCAAGCAGCTTGTGGCTATGCGTAACCCCAAAGCCATGCAACGTATGTGTGTGTGTGTTATGGTGGTGTGTTTGTGATTGGTGGTGGTGGTGGTTTTCATTATGCTCACACGCATGCCCTTGCACACTTCCACACACACACACCAACACACACTTCCACATTCTCACTCCCCCCCAACACACACACAGCACCTGCAGACCCCCATCGCTACCTCAACAGCTACCGTCATGGGTGGCTCGCCTTCACCAATGGTCAACGTGCACTCATGGAAGAAACAAAAAAGAAGAAAAAACCACTTTCCGACCTGCCCCCCTTACTCCCCCTCTCTCGTTTCACATGGCCCCAGTCAGCAGGAAAGGGTTCCACCAGGGGCACTGTGCGATGTGGTAAATGTCCCTCGTGTATGCAGACGGCACTGAAGAAGCCATGCATGTATCCAGTCAAAGCAGGAGAGGAAGGGGATGTTCTTTCTGACACCAGCAGCAAGTATGTTGGGTGTGTGAGTGTGTATGATGGGGGTGTGTGTTTTGTGTGTGTATGAGGTGCGTGTGTATGGTGTGTATATGGCGTGTGTACAGTATGGATGATGTGTGTATATGTGACATATGTGTGACGTATGATGTGTGTGTCAGTATTTACCCACCCACCTATCACCTATCAACACAGGGTCTCTGTGTTGGTGTTGTATGCACTCAAGGTAGAGCGGGACCTGTGGGGCCTGTTGGGGGGGCCCTGGATCGGCGACACCCTCCCCCGCAGCTACACATACCAACCCACACCCTGGAGCATCTCCCCCTCCCTCGACACGGGTCCCGACGCCCAACGACGACTCACAGCAGGCATAGCCTTTCGCCGAGAGTGGGCTGCCCGGCTCCGTGCGGCCAATACCGTACCCCAGGTGGCCGAGCTGCTGCTGCTGCTGGAGCGCTGCATGGACCGGCGGCTGCTGGCCCCTGCATGGCTCAACATGGAGCCCCTTGCAGTGCGTGCTTCTTCCCTCACCGACAGCATGGCTGCGGTCATGACTAGGGATGAGTTGATTAAAACACTGGGGGACGAATATGCTCCAGAGGGGGCCGCGGGGCCCTTTGTGGACCCGGTGTATGGGCCCCTCACGGTGTCGCTGCAAGCATGGCGGCCGCTGCCGTCGGTGCCCGAGGCAGAGCTGCCGGCGTTTATCAAGCAGGGTGGGGGGGCGCGACCGGGGATCTTGCCAGAGCGGGGGGGGGACGTGCGGCCGTCTGTGACGGTGGTGCCCCCTGGGACGTTGACCGGCGCGTTGACCGCAGTGGGGAGTGATACTGGTGTGGTGGATACTGGGTTGAATGGACGGCAGGGTGGGGAAGCAACAGCTGCTGCAGCACCACAACCCCTCCAACCAACACCACTAGCCAATGGGCTCCCACCACCAACCACCGACCCTGTGGTGCTGCATGGTGCCCCGCCCCTACCAGGACCTTACTACACCGCCTATGAGCCCAGCGTGCGTGTCGTGCGCAGCACGCACGGCACGCCACCAGCGCGCCCTCCGGGCGCGAAGGCAGCCCCCCGCCCCCCCGTCCCACAGCACCTGGGCGTGGATGGTGGTGGGTCTGGGGACGCAACCCCCACCACCTCCATGGGTGGGGGGTCTGACTATGACGTGTATGGTGGGGGGAGTGCTAGGCGTAGTGGGTTGCGAAGAACGTTGCGTTCAGTGCAGCAGGCAAGTGCTGAGGAAGCTGCCGAGCTGGCTGCTGATTTGAAACGAATAGGGGAAGCCATGGAAAAGGAAGAGGTGTGGGTTTGTGTGTGGTGTGTGGTGTGTGTGGGGGGGTATTGCATGGTGCTGTTGTTTGTATGCATTTGTTACTTGTGTGGTGCATGGGTGCATTGGACACATATTTACACACATCCACAACATCCACGCGTTCA
>VFQP010000699.1_pt1 | contig 56874 bp, 82 predicted proteins | sample 3512351 | NCBI WGS metagenome assembly VFQP01 (sample SAMN10412372, study PRJNA504923) | tailings metagenome | isolation source: Relicate 1 Philex TSF1 revegetated site | place: Philippines: Tuba, Benguet | collected 2017-08-29 | reverse complement strand
CACACACACACACACACACACACACACACACACACACACACACACACACACATTCATAACACAGTTGCTCACGGCGCGCACGCTCAAGGTGAGTGTCCAAAATGAGCTGCAGCATTTGGTGATGCGCCTCACGTTTAATGGCTTTTACAACCATAGTGAATATGCTGGTGAGTTGATGTAAACTGGTAAGCGTAGCTATGTGTCTGCCACACACGGGGCGCTTTTTCCAAAACTCAAATGCAACGAAAACAGCCAATAAACAATCAAATTCTCTCGCTACTGCTTATCTTTGTCGTCCACACGCAATCAGTACATCGACACAACATTGAGATCAATCGAATCAACAACACCGCAGACATCCATCAATCAGCGTTTCAAACGTGCACATGAAGTTTCTCACGGCCTGCTTTGGTATGATGCTTGTTTCACTACACCCCCATGCTGTAATATCGTCATGTGGATGTCGTGCAAGCTCATACAGCCACACAACGCTTGAAAGCACGTTCCCCGCCATCTCATCCAGGCGGGCAAGATCACACACGCGACATTTCGATCAGCGATGAGCCCTTGGACGCCCCCATCGTACGTACTTGTGTGTGTGCGACAGCACAGGCGTGCTGTTGTCGTCATGACGTTGCTGCGTTCAAACATGGTAATGTGTACAAATTTTCTGACACCTCCCAACAGGTTCCACTCAAGCCCCCCCAGCCCGTCCACACATTAGCCAACCTCCCCAACAACCCCCAACGCGTGTGGCTGAGCTATCAGCCAGCACCCCCCCCCCCGGCATGCCTCGATCATGAATTTGGCTTCCCCATCACCGTCCCCAAGGAACCAGACCTTGACACCACACTGTCCACCCTCATGGATGCCCACAAGGCCCTGTCACGCGCCAGGTCCTTTGAGGACAAGATCATGCTCTGCAACACCATTGACAGGGCAATTCGACGATTGCAGGCGGCCAGCACGTGGCTCGCCAAGGCCGACCGCTATGACGTTGATGCATGGCTTGCATGCAACAAGGTGTGTGTTTTTTGGATGAGGTGCTTTGATGTGGTGCTTGGATTAGATCTGTATTACATACCCACCTGCCCACACAGAACCGTGCGCCATCTGCTGCACCCATCCTCACCACCACCACATCTCTCCGCAACAAGCCACGCCCCCCCCCTCCCAAAACACTACACCACAGCGACACCATCAGCCCACTGGGTCTCCTACCGGCGTTTTCCAGGGTGCCCTCCCTTGGGGGGCGCCCAGCAGCAGCCACCGCCCCTACTGTCCCCAATGTGGCGGCCAATTTCATCAGTGGTGATTTTGATGCATGGCTTACTGCAGCAGCCACAGAACCCACACAACCGACAACCCCTGTGGAACGCAACACCATGCATACCAATACAATGCATAATACTACTACATGCAACGACAGCACTGTGCTGCCCGTGGAGAGTCACCCACTCACACCCTCCACCGATACCAGCATCGCAACCACCACCACCACACGGGGGGACAGCCAGAGGGGTGGGAGTGGGGCCAGCCGTCCAGCATCGGTCCATATGTGTAACAGCATGCCGCCACGTGTGCTCAAGTATGATGCCCTTCCCTCTGCGGATGCCCTTCCCTCTGCGGATGCCCTTCCCTCTGGTGGTGGTGGTAGTCAGGGGGGAAGTAGTAGCAGCAGCAGTAGTGCAGTTGACACACAGTCTGATGCAGGCAGTGTGGTGGACATGCTGAGCAGCAGCGAACTTGCATGCGGTGTTGAGAACATTGCGAGCAATAATAACAACAATAACAATACTATGACTGTGCAAACCACAGTGAACCTCTTTCCCCCAGCAGTGACCAAGGCAGTGTTGGTGAACAAGTCACAACCACCAGCCCCTCGCACCTCTGGGGACAAGCCTGATGATGCAGCAGCATGCCTTGAGGCAGCATTGTCCAATGGCTTGTCCAGCATTCTCTACCATACACCCGAACATACACCCATGCATTCCCCCCGCAGTGCTGTGTCTGGGACCTCTGCACCTGGAGGGCCCCTGTATCACCTGTTTTATGATTCCACCACTGTGTCGCCCATGCTGTCTCCTGTGTCTGGACGCTGGTAAAGCCACTGGGGTGAAGGTGGGGTGAAGCTGGGGGAAAGGTGGGGAAAAGTGAAAAACATTGGGCATGAAAAACAAAACAGCAGCCTGCATTTTGTGAAAGACAGTTTGTGTACAGCACATGCAGCTGAAGTACATTCAGATGATTGGAAATGCAGTCGACAGCACATGCAGCTGATAGTATATGCAGCTGACAGCAGTTGAAGGATGCATCCAGTGCACAATATATGCACAAGGAATAAATCGAGACATCAATCAAATGCACATGTTTTTGTCATCCTTGGGGGTGTGCCATCCACCAGTTTTGTATCATACACTACTTTGTGAAAACCGGGATGGCATGGTCAACCCAATGGTCAACACACTGGGGAAACACACTGGTACTAGACAGCATGTTGGTGCTGATGAGAATAAAATGTACATAGTAGTATATGAAGGGAACCTCTGTATATACACTCCGTATATGGGATAAACCATAGTCTGCTGCATCTAAATGTGCAGCACAGCAATGCTCTTTTTCATGTGTTTTTTCATGTGTGTGTTCTGCATGTGGTGGATATGAGGGCGGGTGACAACACACCTCTCATGTGCACCACCTGTGTGTTTTGATACTATACTTACGGCGAATATCACTTGTGTTTACACGATGATTATCACTTGTTTTGCTGGTGCAGTGCACGCGTTGTGCCATTCCACCTGCACCGTATATTTGTGTGTGTGTACTGTATGATGCTCCACGTGATGATGTAAACCCTCACGTGATATTGTGGAAACACTGCTTTTGTAGGGGTCCTGATAGATAGTGCAGGGCCCGTTGTTTTGATGTGTGCGCTAGATTTCTATACACCACCACCACATACAAGGCTAGAGCAGCAACATACAGGTGGCCTGAAGAACAGGCTGAGTTACAACACCGTGGTTGGACGTATTCAATAGTCAATAATCAATGCGCACATGATAATCACACTTTCAGACCAACACCGCTCTGTCTAGAAAAAAATAAGCACCAATCTATCTGTCAAGAAGAGAGAAACAAGAAGGCAGAAACAAACATCCAAACAGAAACGTCCAAACACAACAGAAACGTCCAAACAAAACCGCTACACGCCCGGTGCCCCTCCAACAGGATGCAGTGTCCACTGCCGTCCCCCCTCAGGTCCCATGGGTTGTATTGGATCAGAACCCATTACCCCCAATGAACCTTCCTGCACCCCCCCTTGCTGTATTCCCCCTTGCTGTATCCCCCTTGGTGCCTCAGATCCCACAGCAACACCTACACCTACACCTGCCTGAGGATGCATTGCATCGTATGGCATGGCTACTGGGGCCACACGCTGGATACCCCCGCCACGAGGCATCCCCACACTGGGGGGTCCCGCCCCATCACCACCCCCCATCGTCCGAGGGATCACGTCGTCATCGAAATCACCAAAAAACAACACAGGGTGATCATCAGATGCGCCGGGCTCGGCCAGGGCAAACACGCTGGGTATGCTGTGGCTCGTGTGGCTCTGCAACAGTGGGTCGTTGTGGGTGTCTTCTTTCTTGTGGGAAATGAGGACCGGTTCATTGTTCACATTGAAGACAGCTGTGGGGAGGGGTGGGAGGACTTGTACAACACATGTGTCTTGTACAACAGCACATGAGTCGGAGGGTGTCAAGGAGGGTTGTTGCTGTTGTTGTTGTAGGGCAATGGCTTGTGTGGATTGTGCAGCTTGAGGTGGACTACTGACTGGTGGTCGATACTGTGCTTGGGAGGGCAGAGTATGTGTTATCCCTGTCCCCATGTCATGATTGTGTGATGCAGAGGGGCTGCTGCTATACAATGCTGCTTTATACGACATGGTTCTAGAAGGTGGTGTTCCCCCATGAGGCTGTTGACTGTTGACTGTTGACTGTTGAGTGCTCCAGGGTATGTTGACTGTGTTGTGTACGTTTTCATCACTGCGTGTTGTATTGCCAGTAGTGCCATCGTGCGACTGCCTCGTGCTTGCCTGGTTGCGTTTATGAGGGGTACTGTTGTTTTTGGTGGTGGTGGCGGCATACATTGGTGCACTATGCTGCTGCTGCTGCTGCTGTGCATAGGTGCCTTGTGGGATTCCTTGCTGGGTTGTATGACCATGTCTTGTGACAGTACCGCTTGAGGGCTGCCACGTACCACCACTGGTTCCCTGCCTTCCTCGGCCACCATACCTACTGCCCATATTCTCCCCAACCAATGCTGTGCTCTTTTGTTGTTGTTGCACACCCACACCAGCTGTGCTTGTGCCATGCACTGGCACAACCCCACCAGATGCATTGCCCACTGCACCCGCTCCTGAAACACCCCCTCCTGTACCACCCCCTCCTGAAACACCCCCTGCGGAGACCCCCGCCCCCGTGCTGTGTCGTGGCTCATGCAACACCATGCTGCTGAATGCCGCTCTGTGTGAGGCGGCACTACTGGGGCGTGAGGGGGAGTCGAGCATCATCATGGTGTCAGAGGTGCTGCCAAGGGACGCCAGGCTGGGGACTGTGGGGAGGGAGGCATTGCTGGAGGAGCGACGTCTGTGTTTTTGTGTGGTGGGGGTGGGGGTGGGTGGGGGGTAATGGTGGTGTGGGGGGTAATGGTGGTGTGGGGGGTAGTAATGCAAAAAACATGTGTGGAAGGTAATGGCGAAAAAAAGAAAGAATAAAAAAAAAGAACACACACACGCACACACACACCTGTTGATCTGTTGTCCACGCCCCCTCCCCCCCCCCTGCCATGTCCCCTCTTTTTTCTTCAGGGCCCTCTCCAGGGCCTGGTGTGCTTCTATTGTCAATTCATTCCCCTCTCCCAGATTTTCACTTCGAATGAGATATGCTCGGCGATAGGCATCTGCAGCAAGAGAAAATGCACGTCGACGCTCATAGACAGTACCGAGGGCGCGAAAATGACTCGAAACACGGTTGTCGTACTGTGGGTTTGTGGTAAGAGTGGGGGAGTGGGGGGTGTATAATGCATGTGTGTGGCATACACTAAATAGAATATATGCATATGCTATACATGACACACATACATGTATAATTCACACGTTTCCATCTATATTGACGTATCCCATGTGTATATGATTGACATGTCTCAATACACATGACATGTACAACACACCCCCACCCACAAATACACACCTCTCCCTGCCACTTGATAGCAATACGTAAACACTCCTCCAAGTAGTGTTCAGCATCATCAAAGCGCCTCAGTCTCATACACACATGTGCCATCTGTTTGAGGGTGCTACACAACTGCTGGGCATCAGGGCCTAGGTGTGCTACCTGGTGCTCATATACCTGTGTGGATTCATGAAAGGGATGGGTGGTGTGGGGAGGGTATGTGTATGATGCGGAGAGGGTACGTGTGTGGTGTGGGGATTTCATTATCTTTCCACACTTCCATACAACCACCCCCACCCACGACGACACACCTACACCCCCCCACACACACCGACACACCTACACCACACACCCCACCCCCACCCCCATCTCAAACACCCACCTTGTTGTGTTGCTCTAATGCAGCATGATAGTGCCCCAAGTCAGTCAAATACCTTGCGTATTCCTTGCGACAAATCACCAACAGACCACTATTCCCACCTGTTTTTTCTGCATGACAGATTGCATCAATGAAACAGTGTTCGGCAGTATCATGTTGACCACGTGCTGCGTGTATTTGTGCCATACGCATAGTGGGTACAGCAGCCTGTGGATGGGAGGGGGTGGGGGTGGGAGGGGGTCGATACGAGTGCAGGGATGGGTGGTGCAATGGTGGGTGTGTATTGTGTATCATCAAAAACCAACGCACCATCACTGCCACACACATTTGCACACACACACATGCCACACACACTACACACCACACACACATGCAATACACCACACAAACATCCAATATACACCACACACATGTTCAATACACACCACACACACATAACGTACACCCCCCCCACCCCCCCCACCCCCCCACACACACCTGTGCACTATCTGCTCCATACAATTCCTGTGCTATGGTGAGTGCTTCATCCCCACACACAGTTGCATCACGTAGGTGTTTTTCAGCACGCCGCTGCTGTGCACGTGCTTCAGGGTAGGGCTGCCTGCGTGCTTGCCTTTGTAATGCCTCTGCCTGTTTTTGGTGTTTTTGGTGTTTGGGGTGGTGGGGTGGTGGGATAATGTGTATACGCAGCACCATCATTGTACAACACCACTGTCATTGTACAACACCAATACCATGTATCACCACCGCAACAACACAACATTCACCACAACAACAACACAACACCTCAAATAACACCTCAACATCACCACCACCACTCCATACCCATTCTCGATGTTTTTGCATAAACGCACACAACACACGCAGCAAATACGGTCCCGCATGCGGATCACTCTTTTCCGCATACATAAAATCAAGTATTTGTTTTGCCTCGTTTAAATAGGCTTGTACATCTGTCTGTTGGTCGAGTTCTCTCGAAGCCTCTGCCATGTATAGGCGGGTGATTGCGAGTGGCATTTTGTCATTGTCATTTATGTAGAGCTGTGTGTGGGGTGTGTGAGGTGTGGGTTGTGGTTGTGTGTGTGTGTGTGTGTGTGTGATGGGGGGGAGGTGTAGGGGATATGAGGTGATGGATAGTGCAGTGTGCATTACCGGATTGTGTATGATTCATCATGTATGTGTGTGTGATTCATCATGTGTGTGCATGCGCATACTGACCACACAATCACACAACACGAGCCACCCATGTCACAAACACACACACACCTCCTTTTGCAGTGTATATGCTTGTTTATGCAGCGTGATAGCTTCATCCCAGCTGCTCTGTATGTACCTCAAGCGTGCCAGCATGTTGATGGCATGACTCAACCCCACCTTGAGCTCCATAACCTGGGGGGAGGAGGAATGGGGTATAGGGAATAGTGTGTGTGTGTATAGTGTGTGTGTGTAATGCGTGTGTGCACAATATGCGTTTGTATGGAATGTGTTTGTACGTAATGTGTTTGTATGTAATGTGTTTGTATGCAATGTGTTTGTGTATAATGTGTGTGTATATACCATGCTTATGATGTGACACTAAGCCATGCTGAAAATACCAGCTTGCCCAGTACCCACATCACATCAACCCCCCACCCCACCCCACCCACACACACACTCCACACCTTGTCTGCTTGATCACTGCTCCCCACACACACACCAAACATGCTCATATCACCCGTGGTGGTTAATCTCAGTGTGGGTTGTAGACTGTCTGGGTGAAGGAGGTGTACATCACGGAAACGGCGTAGGTGTGCCTCTAGCACACTGAGATTGGCATAGCAACTGACAATGACCTGCGGTGTGATGATGGTGGGGTGTGATGATGGGGTGTGTGATAATGGGGCGTGGGTGTCATGATGTAGTGGGACACTGATGGTGTGTTACACAAGATGGGGTGTATCGCAAAACATGTATCACTGATGTGACCACCACCACATAACCACTACACAAAACACAACCATTCCAACACACACACACCTTGGATGCATTGAGGTGTTGCATGAAGTCACACACCAATGCCCGCTTTGCCTCCCACGCAACACGAGGGGGAACCCCAACACGTTGTTGTGTTGGTACACCACCCACTCCCACACCACCCACGCCAACACCCACCACGCTCTTGTGATGGGTGTTGGTGTTGGTGTTGGTATTGGCATTATTGGTGATGCTACCGAGGGATTTGTGATCATTCAGCCAGGCAAACAACACTGACCAGTTGCGCTGTTCCTCTATAGCAACTCTGAGGTGTGTTGAGTGTGTGTGTTAAGGGTGTGTGTCGGGGTGTGTGTTGGGGTGTGTGTTGGTATGGTAGTATGTGTTGGGGAAGCACGATACACATTACCATAGAACATCACACGTCCACACGCATATGACATATAGATAGACACACAACAATATCCAGTGGTGCACACAATACGCAAGAGTGAAGCAGTACCACCAGCATGTACCTCTGTAACTTCCAGTATTCATTGGTGTCATAGGCATCACCAGCACTGGTTAGCAACTGTGCATAGTACATTGCATAACACTGCTGTCCCTCTTGGTAGCGCTGCAGCAGCTGCATCATGTGGTTGTTAGTGTTGTTCTGTGTGAGGAGAGGGTGGGTGGGGTGGGTGTCGTTTGTATGTGCATGGTTGCAGGGTGCATATTCCGTGATGCAACACAACACATACAAAACACAACACAACACACCTGCAAGGCAACAGGGAGTGCAGCCTGTGCAGCAGCATGCTTCCAACATGCATTCAACACACTCTCAGCATGCCACCTCAGCAGCAAATGCACCTTATATCGCTGCTGCTGCTGTTGTGGTGGTGCATGCCCACCACTACCATGTCGACCACCACCACCGCCACCGTTGGTGGGGGTAGTGTGGTGGTGTGTGGGGGTGGTGGTGGCAGCAGCTGTGGGTGCAGTCATGGTTGTGTTGTTGACCAGAAACCACTCTTTGAGGGTGTACCATACATTCTGTGTGGAGTGGTGGGGATCGAGTGGTGGGTGGGGTGGGGTGAACATCATGATGGTCTACACAATCATGCACACATGGATACGACACAGCCCATACTCTCTACCTTTCCCACACACAACATCCCACACACAACATCAACAACCACACCACTCCGTCCACCACCACCATCAGCCCCCAAAAACACGTGTCCCCCCCCCCACACATAAGAGAAACCCCCCACATACCCCACCCCCCCACACATACCGAAAACCCCCACAGCATGCCATTGGACGTCTCACTCGGGTACGCTCCCCCCGCCTGCACCACCACAGGCTGCAGCACCGCATGTGCCGCTTGTTCTGTAAAGTCCCCATCAAAGAGGCTCAGCAGCACCAACGCATCACGTTCATGGGGTTGTAGTTTATCCAAGCAGCGGCTTATGAAGGTACGTACGTTTGTTTCTTTGATGGTCATGTCTCCCTGGGCGTCCACTGGGTTACCCTGGGCCTGAAGGATTTCCTGTGAGTGAGTGTGGTGGGTGGGGATATAGCACATGATGTGTATGTAGGTGTAGGTGGGTGTAGGAGTGATTGTTGGGAGAAAAACAACAGGGACCCTTGGCAGGAGAAATACAAGGGGCCTGCACAAGAAATACAAGGGGAGTACGCATCAAAAATACAAAGGGAGTGTGCATCACAAATACAAGATGAGTATCACATACTTGTACAGTAAGGCGCCGCACACGCAAGACACCAATCACTACCCTCAATGCACATGGGTTGCTCTCACACATGGCCACAATCTGTGTCATGGTGTGTCATGTTGTGCAGTGTTGTGCAGTGATGTGTATTGGTGTGTGGTGGTGTGTGGTGGTGTGTAGTGGTGTGGTAATCATCATGCTGCTGCTGTTGCTGATAATGAGGAGGAGGACGAGCAGGAGGAGGAGGAGGAGGAGGAAAAAGGTGGGTGCTGCACACCAGTGACATTTCCGTACAGAGAAAACACACCATCCCACATACACCAAACCATGCCCAAACACCCAGCCCAACCATCAACACCATCCCACTCGCCCCCCCCACCATCCACCCTCCATTGTACACACCCACCCCACCCCACCATTACACCCACACACCTCATGTGCCTCTTCACCACTCACAACCACACCCCTACCAATCATATACACACCCACACACCTCATGTGCTTCTTCATCGCTCACCAAATCCCCCACCTTAGCCTTGAGCATGGCCCTCCCTGCCTCTGCAGGGAATGCCGGAATCTTCCATTCATATAGGTTATACTCACTGAGGCCTATGCACAGTTTGCAGGTGATGAGGAGCTTCATGGCACCCCAGGGGGGGGTACCCAGGAGCAGGCGGAGGACATCTATGAAAGCCTTTGGGGGTGTGTGGGGGTTGTGGGGGAGGTGGGGAGGTGGTTTGTTGGGGGGGGGGGGGGGGAAGTAAGTGTGGGGAGAGGGAAAGAGCAATGAAGAATAAAGAAGAGCAGAAGCATGAGCAAAAGTGCAGTGTAATACCCACATCATATAGGAACACATGATATACAAAGCAAACACTCACTCACATACAAGCACACCGGCTTCATACGCACATAAATACATATATATATATATATATATATACATCCATATGCATAAATACAAAAAGCACACACATACCGTCCCATCATATTTGATAGGGTCCTCTGCATTATCAAGCACCAGCAGTACAGGCGCATGCACATCAAGGGACAGCAACCACTCTTCAAGAAGCTCACTCGCTGACTCGAGGGTGCCCTGTGTGGAAAATAAAGGGAAGAACATGAGGGAAACATGACTCAGGGGTGCCCTGTGTGATAGTAACACAGTGCATGAATAAATATGAGAAAAACATGACGAAACATTAGAATATGCGGGAAAGTTGAGAGGAGGTGTGTATGGGGAGATGTGTATGGGGAGATGTGTACGGGGAGATGTGTATGGGGAGGTGTGAGACATGTGATACACACAATGTGGGTGTGGGTGTACCCATACAAGGGTACATGTAAATTGTGAGGGTACAAGATTTATTGACATATGAGCGGGAACAGATATAAAAGTAAGAGTACACATTGCATGCAGTACATCATACACCAACTGTATACAACAACACCATCACTCTCCACCACTTCTCAGCACCCCCACCCAGCACACCTGTGTCCCCCCCAGCACGTGTTTTCCGATCACATGTGCCATGTTGTCCTTACAGTTGGTGAGATCAATGAGCACGATGCCACCTGCATATGGTTGTGCAGGGTCACGGTCGAGTTGCATTGCAACAGCACGTGCAAGAGTCGTTTTGCCTTCCCCTGTGTGTGGGTGTGATTATATGTGTGTGGGTGTGATTATATGTGTGTGGGTGTGATTATATGTGTGTGTGTGTGATTACATGATATGGATATGATATGAATGACATGATATGAAGCGTGGTACATTGTTTTGATGGAACACACGGTGTGATAGTGTATGTGTGCAGGTGAGTATTTATACGATGGTGGTGTACAACATGACATGCAGTACATTACCCCACCATACACATGACACAAAAAAACCATCATCCATACAACACAAAAACACACACATACCAGGGCTCCCATGTATGTTGACTGCAACATGTGTGGTCAACAATTCTTTTATTTCCTCCACTTCCTTGTCCCTACCACAGAAATCTTGAAGCTCAGGGCCCAGGGAGGCTAACCGATGTGTGCCTAGTGCCTGTGTGAGTGTTGGTGGGGGTGTTGGTGGGATCATTGGTGGGGGTGTTGGTGGGTATCATGTGTGTTGTATGTGGGTATCATGTGTGTTGGTGGGTATCATGTGTGTTGGAATGTGTGTTTTGTATGTGTGCAACTACAATGCAACTACAATGTGTGTATACAGCAACAACATGCACACCACCAACACATTCACACACCACCAACACTTCCTCACCAGGAAACATACCCGACTGTTCCCACGCAACAATGCAGCGCTCCTCGCAGTACCCAACCCCCCGCCTCCACCACCACCCCCAGCAGTGGGAGAGTGCACTGCCAGGGAACCCCCTCTACTGGGGAGCCGCCACAGGGCCCCACTAGCTGTCGAGGGGGCCCTGCGCGGCGTGGGCGTGTCGGACACAAGGGTTTGCAAGTATTGCACAATGTATGGAAATAGGGGTCGCTCTTCGGGTGTTTCAGCCCAACATTGTGTCATGAGCGAGGTGTAGCGGCGATACACATCACGAGGGAGGGCGGGGGGAGGGGGGGGGAGGGGGGGGCGGAACCCTGGCTCCCCTGATGTCAGCCGCAACCACAGCTGTGTGTTATGTTGTGTATGGAGGTATAGGTATATGATGGGGTGTATGATGGGGTGTATGATGGGGTGTATGATGGGGTGTATGATGGGGTGAGATGAGATGATGTGTGATTTTGTTTAGCATGGAAATTGTGATGACAAGTTGGATGCACTGACCATGCATGTGGACAGCCATACACATCATACACATCATTCAAGATACACATCATACAAGATACACATCATACAAAAAACAACAGTCAAGAATCTTCCACGTACCGGCCAAGGCCACCCAGCATTCCCCTGGTTGGCTTCAATCAGCTCATGAAATGGTGGCTGCAGTGTCAACATGGAATACATACACATGGCAAATGAATACACATCTGTGTTTTATGGTGTGTGGGGGGGGAGTGTTGAGTGTGTTGCATATGTGTGAATGCAGTATGCACAATCCCATGTTCGTTGTGTAGTATACAATACAAGAAACAGGATACAATACAAGAAACAGTATACAGTACAAGAAACAGGATACAATACAAGAAACAGTATACAGTACGAGAAACAGTATACAGTACACACAGGAACACAGTGTTTCTTGATGATGATTGTATGTGTATCATATTCACACATGTATGTATTCATGATTGTATGTGTATCATATTCACACATGCCTGAGTGCTTGGTGGCAGGTTCAGCACGCAACACCTCTGGAGCAGCATAACTGTGTGTGTAGTGGTTGCATTTGTTGTATGTGCATTGTATATTGGATTTGTGAAATTGTTTTGCATAATGGTTTTTGACATCCCTTCTCCCCCCCCATACTATACACCATCCCTTTCCCCAACACACACATCCCCCCGCTTTTGTTTCACACACACACACATCCCCCCACCCCCAACACACACATACTATGGTAACCCAGGTGCTGTTTGTCCCTCAGCGGTGGGCATGTGAGTCAGTGTAGCCATACCAAAGTCAGCCACCTTGAGCCTCCAATGACCTGGACCCACTTCTGACAGCATACAATTAGCTGGCTTGAGATCCCTGAGTGTTTGTGTGTTTGTGTGTCTATATTGTGTGTGTCTATTTTATTTTTGTGTATTTTTTGTGTGTGTAGTGTACTTGTGTGTAGTGTATGCAATGTGTGGGTGCGTATACACGATGAAACATCATTCAGAAAAAATGTGTACCACTGTGACAATGTGTACCACTGTGACAATGTGTGACCACCATGTGTCACTGTTGTATACATTTTATTACACTGCTATAAATACACATGACCATGTATTTATTGTTATATAATCACAGAACCATGTATTTTATATGCACACAACCATACGCACCTGTGCAGCATTGTTGGGTTGAGATCATGCAAATACTCCATACCCTGTGGTTGTGATGATAAAAAGTGTCGATGGTGGTGGTGGTCAAGTGCTGATGGTGGTGGTGCATCACCCAAATGCCGTGCATGTGTGTGTATGTGTGTGTGAAGAAAAAATAACAAAACACACAGGAATCAGGAGCATCAGGACTGTGGTACACAAGGTAGTTGCGCCAGCGAACAACACCAAGCAACACCAAAAAACACCAAGCAACACCAAAAAACACCAAAAAACACCAAAAAACACCAAACGCACCTCTGCCAGTTGCAGCAACAGTTGCATACGAAGGCCCCAGTCATTGCGCAAGTCAGGTTCAGGTGGTGTGTGTTGTTGTGTATGTTGGGCACGCAACACCGCATCAAGAGAACCCCTGTGTGTTTTTAGTGAGCGTATGTTGTGTGTTTGGTGAGTTCATGTTGTGTGGTGTGTATATTGTGTGATGCATCTCATATGTGATGCATATGATGTGTCATGTGTCAGATGCATGACCTATACATGCAGACATGAAGTACAACCCTGTACAGCAACAAACACAACACACCCACAACACTTACCCACTGCAGTACTCTGTGACAATAGCAAGTGGGTCATCACAGTACCCCCACACACGCAGGGTACTGGGCGATGCTGATGCTGTCACCAAATATGTCACCTGTGTTGTGTGTATTGTGTATTCTGTATTGTGTCACGTGATGCTGGGGTGCACACACATGTGTACAAGCATGTGCACACCACCAACACATGATGATGATGATTTGTGCGCAGCAACTCTGTAAATACCACTGTGCATATAGCACCCACAATCACAGCACCGGGAAAACACAATCCCCTTCCCAGGCACTACACTGACCTCTTCTTTGAGACCCCTTTTCAACACGTCAAGCGGTACATGTCGGTTGTCATGCAAAACCTTGACCGCCACTGTATCGGTACCCCACTGCGCTGCGTACACCGTGCCAAAGGAACCCTCTCCCAAAAACTGCTGAGATTTGAGGTCGCTAAAGGCGATGCGCCTTGCTTGTACTGCCACAGGTGGGACAAGCTGATCATGTTGGGTGTGGCCACCTTGGCCCCCCGCCATGGGGCTTGCTGTGTATGCTAAATGATTGGTGGCTAAATGATAGGCAACTAGGCGGCTCAATGGCGATGATATAAGATGTGTCGGAAAAAAAAACTTGGCTAGCGTGTGGTTGGTGTGCTAAAACGTTGCTAGAACGTCGCTAGAACGTTGCTTGGGACGCTGTTGACAATAGCACTGTCGTGTAGCTGGTTATTATGATGCCAAACCAGATCCACCTCTGACACTGTGTGTACTGTTGTCTAGCAGAACACAAGGTACCTCAATTATGCTTACATGTATTCAAACAACAACAACATCACATCATCATTGAAGATGAGAAAACAACATCGAGACTCGTGTACACCAGAGCGGATGAAATAGAATGAATCAATATCCCTAATCCCTACCATCAGCAAGCCTTAAGGGTGGTTGTACAAAACACTCACACGTTGAGGTCTTCAAACACCCAGTTGGTTTCCTTGGGTGATCGGTGCCCCATACGTGCCACATACTCGTCGTTTCCTACCGGCCGTTTCTGTTGTGAGAGTGCATGTACATAGGAAAGATTGCGTAACGTGCAGACTGCAGGTACACACCGTATGCAAACACACATGCGTCTCACACACCACACATCACCCCTATACCTTTTCTGTGTTGCTTGCAAGCATGGAACGCAGCGACAAGACCACTTTGGCTATGGTGAGCGCTGGGCTCCACCCACCATTGCGTCCGTCGTACAAGATGTCCAAGCAGATGTGCCCATTGCTGTAAATGTGCGGGTGGATGGGAGCTTGTGGGATAAAGACCACCTCGGGGGATTCAAGCGGGTAGTTTTCTGTAAACCGAACAGACACTCTGCATTGAGGGTGTTGGGGGTGAAGGGGGTGATGTAGAATATGAAGGCTTGACACACAGAAGGAAACACACCGGAATGTTTCGCCCTCATAAATAGAGTGGGCCCAGTCTGTGGAATCGGGTCCCTTCATGGTGATGATCCAATGCATGATGTTGTCTGCCTGGAGGGGCTCCAATGTGCAGCCCTCTGGTGGTGATTTTGCCCAGTCGTTGAGTTCCGTCTGCGATGATGATGGTGGTGATGATGACAACCGGGTAACATGCATTGGGGTAACATGGATGCCAACCCATCAGATCCACACCTGGATACGTCGCATTGCAACTGCACTCGGTGCACGGGAGGCTCTAGACATGGTGACGACGAAACAAGGAGCAGCTACGAAGAACAGAGACGACTGGCTTCCACAGGTATATCAAGAGCTTGCCTAGCCTCGTTGTGGACGTAGTTGTAAGACGATACTGCACACGATATCCTGGGGCTGGTGAAGCAGCGTGCTACGAGCGTTGACAGCCCTTGCAGAAGGATCTGGGTTGTGTACAAGAACAATGGAGGCACAACGAAGGGAGCACGTACTACTGTTTGTTGGCAGGGTGTTTTTGTGTGGAGTTGGAGAGTAAAAATCAAGGATGACTTTTTGTGGGACCAGAAAGACGCTTTGTGGTCATGGCAGCAATCGCTGCCATTGCCAAAACATGCTATAATAAAGACGTATATGAACCAGCAGAGGTATGTGGATGTGGATTGTGTATCCAGCACGCCACAGTTGGTGATCATGCCATGTTGACCACAACACAGGACAGCTTTTTACTCGTGGATGTCGTTGCACAAGACCGACAAGTACTCCAAAAGCTCAACCCATCATTGCATGTGTGGTTTTATCGCATTGCACAGCACCACATTATTGCACCACCACCACCACCACTACCACAGGTGTGTTGAGGTAGGCTGTGGTAGTGGCTACGTCATAACATCACTCGCACTGTTGCTACGCAATGCTGGTGTACATGCACACCATATGGCAGTGGACATAACGTCCGCTGCAGTTGCTGCCACGACGACCACAGCACGTGATCATCAGGTATGGATATGTGCAACAATCCTGTCAAATTGCACGAACATGCTTGCTACTACCACAAAGCACAAAACCACAGGTATCCATAGATGTGATCCAGTGTGATTTGCTGGGTCCCCTGCTGCCACGGCTCCATGGGGCAGTAGATGTGCTGCTGTTCAACCCGCCTTATGTACCAACGCCCGATGAAGAAGTAGCACGGGGTGGTATTGCTGCTGCATGGGCTGGTGGGAATCGAGGGCGTATGGTGACGGATCGCTTACTTCCAGCGGTATGGTGCTGATCTTGAGGGGGGAGGTGCATGCGAGACTTGTAGTGAGCGACAGTGTTGCTACATATCAAATCAACAACATACCAACAGGTATCAAAGGTGCTGTCTGCCAAGGGAGTGCTGTATCTTGTGACAGTGCCTGAGAATGACCCACAAGGTACTTGATGTGGGTGGGCAACCATGCAACAGCATTGTCAAACTTGCAAAACCTGTGATGCGACAAGTTGTTTTGTGCTACCATCCCACAAATACACAAACATCTCACAGAGATTGCTGGTCTGTTACAACAGCAGGGATTGGTGGGGCGATGCATGTGCACACGGCAAGCGGATGAAGAGGTGCTTTCAGTGTGGCGTTTTTCTGCAGGGGGGTGATTTTTATTTTACTTTATGATACTGTACTCCCAAAAGCATATAGTTTGTTTCAACCCTCACTGCAACAAAGCAGACGTAGCACAAACCAGATAGGCATTGACACACACAACACCATCAACACGTATCCTGCGGTCTACACGTTTCTGCTGCTTGCAACCAGTGTCCCACCCCTCCACAAGCAACCTCGCACTATGGTGCACAGCTGTGCACAGCTGTAGAACTTTGCTACAGCAATGGCAGCAACGAAACGAAAGCAGGATGATGAAAGCGACGTACGTATCGTGTTGCAACGTGATGCAAGATGTGGTGTGTTTGCAACAATGCTGCACAGACTCGTATGGGGTGTACGTCCACCTTGGTTCATCACTCATTCACACAGTCTTCTCTGGAGTCTCTCTGTCGCAGCGTCAAACGTCTCAAAGCAGCAGCTCCCCAGCTGCAAAACCAACAGCAGCATGATGTGAATGAGGTATGATCTGTTGAACATGCACATTTCCTCGATGTGGAACTCGACCACATGGTACTCTCCACACGTAGCACTCTCCACAAACACAGCAGGCCAAGTGGGAGTTGCATGCCAACCCACACCATCCTCAAGGCATGCATGACCCTCAGCGTTCCCCCTCGAGCGAAGAAGAGGTGTTTCATCACGCACACCCCGAGCACTTGTACCTGCAAGCCAACGCGATGCTCCGGGCACTGCATTTTGAGCGTATGCAGCGTGGCTTGCTCTAGCAAATTCCTTGTGTACACTACTTTTTATGTACTACAGTTTGGTGGCTGATTGTGCACACGCTTGATACGAGGCGCTTGATCGTCAACAACAACAATGATGGGTTTTGTATTATGATGTTTACCAACATGGTAAATAATAACAACAATCATCATCACCAACAAAGCCTCCTCACCGCTTTCCTCCCCGGTCCCTTGCAGGCCCCTGTTCCTTCCATTCTGCTAGAAACTTTTTTTCCCCCACTGTAATAGCACCAAACATGGCAGCAAGCAGCACATACAGGGTAATCTGTGGCCATGATGGCTGTTCACTCAATGCATCCACTGCTGCCACAGAGAGCAACACGGCGGTTAAAAATGCAAACAGCAGCAATCGACGCCCACTGGACAATTCCTGCTGCAAATCCTGTGTGGCACGCTCCTCTGCCTGGGCCTGCGTGAATGTGGATGTATAGTTGTTGATGTATAGTGAGTGTGTCGTTGATGATGGATGATGACAATGACAAATGATAATGATGTGTGTCGAAAACATCATCCCCAGCAACCCCAGTTCACATGTCCCCAAGCATCCTCCCCAAGGAAGGTGTCCAGCACCTTGAGCATGGAAAGGTCTTCCCCTACGATGGGAGTCTCATCCGCTTGATACAAGGATTTAAAAAACTGACCTCTGCTGCGTTCTGCTGCCATTTTTCGCTGCCATGCCTGAAACTCGAGTGCATCTGTCTGTGAGAGCGTATGAGAGCATGGAACGCAACCATGTCGCAGACTGTATACCGTGAACACATAGACACGTTTGCTGTAGAATATACACATAGACACATTGTTGTATACAGTGGAGTGTGTACATCCCTCTCAACACGAACACATACCTCTACACGCTCTCTATCCTTCCTCAACTCCTCCTCAAACGCATCCACCTTGCGATTCATCTCTTCAAGCACGTTGTCAAATGCTGCATCAGATGCTTCTGCTTGCTGCTTGGCAAATTCATCCACTTGCTCTTTGATCTGGGTGGGGAGGGAGGTGTGCAAAACATGGTGCGAGTACAACAGGGGCGCGCTTGCACTCCACTTGGTGTTGCGATCTGTAAGCCTCACGCCCCACTCTTATACCTCTTCAGCTGCTTGTGTGAGCTGTTCTTTTTTCTGCTCTGCAAAGTCCTCCACCTCCTTTTGGTTGATCTGTACACGCAGAATATCGACCAATCGCTCTTGCATTGTCTCATCCCCTGGTGAGCTTGGCTCCCCATTTGGCGTGTTGGATGATGCTCTCAATGTCAATGATAATGGTTGCTGTTGTATAGGGCGATGAGTTGTGTTTGCAAAAGGCTTACTGTGCATCCTGTGTCTGCATTGGTGGTGCTCAAGTGCCCCAACATGGTGAATGTGCCGTACGTATTGATGCAGTTTTGATTGCATTTTGGATTTTGTAAAGAGTGTAGGAAATTTGTGTGTGTTGAAAATGATGATTGACATTTTTGATGGTGCAGCCCCGGGTGACGTGGCGTTCCACTTTCCATGTCACACCATACGCCCTGCCTAAATCACGGTGTGCCTGTGTAGTGCTTGGTGCAGCCCCACACATTGTTATACATGCAGGTGGAGTTTGGCTGCACATATGTTCTGTGTTGCTGGTGTTGTCACGCAGCATTGGCTGTTCATTTCTTCACGAGTTTCTTTACCAATTCCACCTTCAAAATAACAACGCTCACAAATACACAAACAATCCAAACAGCAAACAAGCTAGCTCAACGTTGGTTGAGCTTTCCAGGATCATCATCAGTTCATCTTTCCAATATTGTTTTTGTTACGACAATCGTGATACGTCAGCCGTGATGGATCCCAGCACATCCGAGCAGCACACGATCAGCACAGAAGAAGCAAATGTGGCAGGTGCAGAGCAGGAACAGCTCGAAGAAAACGATGCATCTCGACCTTCATCATCTATACTGACACTAGACACACAAGGCTTCCTAGACGACACATACAACGCTGTAGGTTATTGTTGTTGTTTGTCCATGGTGAAATATGGTGAATGCAGCTGCATCACCAGCACACAACCTACAGGTGTGCGAGTACGCAGCCGAAGAGCATGACGACATGGAACGGTATGGGCACGACTGGAAAGACCTCCCACTAGTGCATGCACTCACACCACACGGAAAAAACACCACAGATACATCTTGGAGAACTTTATCCTCAACGACGACCAAAAGCCACAGGTCAACCAGGTATACCATCCACACCACACACCCTTCACACACAGACACACACATACAACATTATATCTCAATGCCCCTCACAGGGCATCAATGTACTGTATGAGGCGACAAAGCAGCGTATCAACAGCAATATGGCATCGTTTGAAGAGTTTGCCAAGCTGTATGCATTCTACATCCCCAAGGGGCTCCCCCAGCAGCCGGCAACATCCATCCCTGCAGACGCAGCAGATGGTGCAGCTGTGCAAGCAGCCATGGCAGAGCTCATCAACACCCGCCGTCAATTACTGGCGGTACGAAGCGCAATTGCTGTTGTTTGATGCCTGATGTGTTGTCACTCAGTGCACATCCTGATCATCCCATACACACACACACACACAGAAACGCAAACAAAATGCACGTCTACGTCAACAAATCAACCTGTTGAAGCAAGAAATCAGCGTGCATGGTGTGTGTTACGCTATGAATGCATCCTGCTGTGCCTCAACACTGGCCTCAACACCCCTTGTTTTCTTTCACCTTCTTTTTCACCATCCTTCTTCTTCACCGAATCTTTTCTTTCACCGACACAGGTGCACTCCCTCCAGCAGTGCAAAACGTGCTGGACGTCCTGGCTGCCAAGGAAAATGTAGGGGAGGAACTGGCACATGCAGGTGCCCTTGCTCGGCAACTGGCACCAAGGGTTGCAACTGCACAGCAACTCATGCGACACAGTGGGGGACAGGTGGAACTCAACAAACATGGTGTGTTAGGGTGTGTGAGAGTGTACATGTGTGTACATGTGTATGAGGGTGTGTGAGGGTGTACACGTGTGTTTGGGGGGGAGGGGGGCAGGGTCCCTGACAACGATACTGCACAAGTAGAATGGCAAGACGCACAATTCATCGTGTGCACAAGCGCTCTTGTGTGGATACTACACAAGCAACACACCTGGCCTACCCAGGAGCAGCAGACAAGGAAGTGTTTCGCAGGCATGCCAGTCGCGCGCCTCTCACCGTGCAGCAATTGGATCATGTGGCTAAACAACTTGCTGCTTGATGAACAACAAGGAGTTGTGATCACAACATGTTGATCACAACATGTTGATCACAACATGCAGTGTCAAGAGTTACAACACATGTGTGTGTGTTCTGTTAGTGCACACATGGATTGTGTGTGCCCCCATGTGTGGAACAAGATACTTTTGCAAAAGTGGTCAGCACGTGACAAAATCATACAACACCTGGTGGTTTTCCATCATCAAGTAACAACACACAGTTTTCATGGTAAATGACAAATGCAGCAACAACATGTAGTACATGCACTTTATTATTATTTTTACATGAATGCAATGCACAGTACATTCTCTCTACGTGTAGTACACTTTCCAGTGAGTATACACACAATGGCGAGCAAGTCAAACAACCCTCCAACAAAAAGTACCAACCATGCATGAAAACGCCATCATCAGCACTATTAATCATTACACAACTGATGAGGAGTCTATGTATTTGGCAGTGGATGTAGCACGTTTGTATGCAGCTTGCACTTTTGATTGGGGTGGTGCAATGCGAAAGGATTCACGCAGGGGTGCCAATCCTGTACGCCGACGAATGGCATTGTAGTGGATGGGGGAAATGTAGGTGATAAACACTTCTTGAGAGCTGGGGCCCTTGGAGGGGATGTACTTGAGATGCCTGTGATGTGGGGATGATGTAAATGTCTGCGTTGGTGTTGGAGTGTGATCACTCCACAGTGTGCAATGAGGAACAACACGGACGGATACACACACACAAATACTTACCAGTTGCTTTGTGTTGATGCAATGACGTTGATGACTATGTGATACTGCTCACATATCGCACGCTGTGTAGGTTGTATAAAGTGTCGCTTTGTTGCACACATGGTACACTGCGAATGTCCTCTGAATTGTGCACAATGTACTTTGACTACTGCCCATGCATGTAACATATGTGATTGTACGCATCTGCCACCCCCATCTACACTCTCAACCAATACCAAACAACCACCACACATACCAGTGTCAACTCATCCCCCCATGTGCCTGACAATGCCATGCTTGACAGGTAGTCCTTATACTCCTCCCCCAGGTACTTGACAAACAGATTGGGGTTGCGCTGCATGTAGGCAACCGCATATGCACGAACCTCAGCATGGCGATCTTGTGTACCATAGAGACCAAGTGATATTGCACGAAACTGGGTGTAAGGGCGACGGTTGACCATGATGGTGATCACCAGGTGGTTGTGCATGAGCAGCTGGACATCAATACAAATCAAATCATGCCTATTTGATGCACATTCTTTTGGTACACACACATACAACATCATGGCTACCTGACAGTTGCCGTCACCGAGCACCACGAGCATGTCCAATCGCAACCGGTGCAACCGCTGTCGCAATCGTGCTTCTTCGCCCTGCAGCGATTTCTCTGGTGCTGCAAACTTGTCCTTGGCTGCCTCTTCCATGATTGCATCTTCCAATATGCGGCGACTGACACTGTATGTTGCGAGCAATGCTGAATTGACACTAGACGATCCCTGCACTGATGATTGCCCTGTGATGTTGCCCATTTCATTGTACATATGTAAATAGCTGCACCACATACACACAAAATACACGCGTACCAGTTGGTTGAGGTGGTCGAGGTTGGTGGGCCTCGCTTTCTTGAGAAGGCAGGGACATCGATGATACACGCCGTACCATGTTGGCAGGTGGTGCAGCACCATGCTCAAACCTTCTCAAAAAGCTCATGTTGACAAAGGAGGGATGATCTGCATTGTTGCCCACAATCGTGGGCTTGATCTCTCTGTAAGTGCGTGAAAGCTTGTCACGAATCTCCAATGAGAAGCGAAGTTCCTGCGGGTTGAAGCCTTTGTTGCGTATGCTGTCATTGCCATTGTGCATGGGGTTGAACGGGGGATCCATATTATCCTCCCTGTACGCCCTGGAAGCTGTGGAGGTGTTTCTTGATGATGACCTAGACATCGAGCGGGGAAAGCAAGCCATAGGTTGGTGTGGACTGGTATGCTTTGTGTGTGTTTAGTTAATACAACAAGTTTGTTACATATGGTGGTGATGCACACACAATTGTAATATATATATACTCATTGTCCATGTCAAGGCCCACAAAGAATTGATGCAATGCGCATATATGCCAGCAAGAAAATAAACAATGCTGGGGGATCCTGTGGTCATCTTGGTTGTACATTGCTGCACCCACACCACTCACCAAGCACACACACCGCCTGCACACACTGCATGCATGTTGTGTACCGCCCTCCCTAAACCTCACGACAGGTTGCACTCGCCCCAAAACAGCCACCCAAGCGCCCTGAAGAGCAATCCTGCTGCACACCCATGCTGTGATGGGTGTTTGTGATAGGTGTTTGTGGTGGGTGTTGTGTGTTTGTAGGTGGTGTGTTGTTTGCATTTATGATGTCCATGTTTCAAGTGTATGTAATGGCAACATGAATAGGGCACCCAACCCCGCACCCACCCCAACAACGTACGTGTTGTTCATCCAGCCGCGCATGTAGAATGACTGTGGCAGCATGCCCTCACTCTGCATTGCACATGTACTGCTGTTGGAGGGGTTGAGCCATGCCACAGTGTCAATCATGCCCTGTGGTCAACATGATATGGTCAAAAACATGGTCAAAGGCACATACAATTGGTTTATAATGGGTTTATAATGGTCAATGCAGATGATACTATTCATGCTCATGATGAGCAGCACAGTGCACGTTGTGGTGCATACAATAATATTTCTCTCTCTCTCCCACCCAACAAACAAACAAACACACCTGTACCACCCAGTTGGGGTTGGTGTTGATGACGACAGGTGCAACAGGTGCTGCATTGGTGTGCTGGGTACCCTGTGTGCTGCAGGGACGCTGCAGGGGGAGGGTGCAGCCAGGGGCACTCCTGTGTGTGTAGTGTGTAGAGTGTGTGTAGAGTGTGTGTAGTGTGTAGAGTGTGTGTAGAGTGTGTGTAGTGTGTAGAGTGTGTGTATGGAGTGTATAGTGTGTATAGTGTGTATAGTGTGGCAAAGAAGAACATGGACAACAACATGATATGGGTACTACTCCCTGCTAGCACAAACACACTGCTACCACTACAGCACACGTACAAGTAACACCACAAGTAACAACATACTGGTTGAGTGCAATGGTGACAGGTCCAGCATAGGAACGATTCCAGCCAACAGTAAATCGCCTAGACTCTAGCAGGTACCCAAACTCCGATGTTATGTGCTGTGAGTGTGTGTGTGTGTATAGAGGTGTGTGTGCATGAGAGAGAGAGAGAGAGTATAAGTAAATATATATGTGTAATGTGTGTGTGTATAGGTGTGTGTGTGTGTGTGTGTGTACACAGTGGGCATGTTGGGCAAGCAAGTTTATCCCGTACCCCAGACATAGTACATCAACCCATAACACCCCATCCCCTTGCCCCTTGTCGTCAACACATCATCCCCTTTTCCCTCTCCTCTCATGGTAACCCATCATGGTAACCCATACCGTCACATTGGTGGGGCCCTGTACAATCAAACACTCACTGTCAGGCACATAGGTGAGTTCAGAGCACACCAGACGAAGGCTCAGGTGGCTGGAGGCAGTGGTGAGGGCGCCTGTGGTGCAGCATGTGACATCTTCAACCAACAGACGACACTGGGGCCTGTATGTGACGTGGTGGTGTGGGGGTAGGTGTGTGTATGTAGACGAGTGTATGTAGGTGTGTGTATGTAGGTGCGTGTATGCAGGGTGTGTGCACAAGTGTATGTGTGCAACTATGTATTGGTGGCATCAAATCCATTATACACCAATACACCAACACGTGTATCATTCAATATACAAACGCACACACGCATACCAAGCAGCATCCTTTACATACATTCACCTACAACCCCCCACGCCACACACCTGCCAAATTCACATGCAGGGGGAATTGTGAGGGGCACCGTTGCCGCCACAGGGGACCCCCCCACCGTAGGAGGGACCGGCGAGGGGCTGGGGGTTGTGCGCACCATGGTTGCGGGGGGTGCAGCTGGTTGCGTGGTACGAATGGGCACAGGGAGGAGTGTTGTGGGGAGGGTGGTGCTTGTAGACCATGGTGATTGGGTGAGGTTGCGTACGAGTATGTCGAGACCACCAGGGGCGTCATCACTTGCGTATACAAGCACATGCATCTGTGTAAGGGGGGGGATGAGGGTGATTGGTGGTGGTGCTTCGCGTGATTGGTGGTGTGTGATGATGTGTATTGCATGGGGTGGCTGATTGAAATAAACAACAGTGATGAGGAGGAGGATGTATGCATGAATCCATACAACACCGACAACACAACACCAACAACACAACACCAACAACACCTCCAGTCAACAACCCACCTCAACAACAGACGACACTGCACAATCCAGCACCACCACAAAGCGCATGGAAGTGGCGTATCCACCCACACGTGGCTGTGCACATGCACTTTGCACAGTGATGGTTGGGGATTGCAGGTCACACGAGGTGGGGGGGGTGGGGCCCATGGTGGCGATGCGGCGATCCCAAGCATATCGAGCAGTAAACTGTGTTTAGTATGTGTGTGTGTGAGGGGGTGCGTTGAGAGAGGAGTAAGATGGTGTGTGTAGGTTGGTGTGTGGAAATAAAGGGGGAGGGGTGGTTGTTGTTGGGAGCATGTGTGTGAAGCATGCGATGCAAGTGCAACACACATGTGACATGTACATAGGTGCATACACACACAGAACTTGGTGGTTGTAGGCAGTGTGTACATGTGATGTACATATATAACAACACACAATACATAAAAAATACCCAGAAACACCACACCCATCTGCTCACATGAGCTCATATGCATACCGTAGTGTTGGGATTCAAAGGATCAGCTGGTGTAAAGTCAGGCAACAGCGCACACTGTACAGGCCATGCACCAGCATCCTCACTGTACATGGAGTCAAACATGTCAATGGGGGCAACGGTGGGGGATGGGATTGCACGAGGATTCGACATAGCCACGGGGGGAATTGCTGGTGTTGGTGTGGGTACAGGGGTGGCAGCTTCTGGTGTGGGTGCGTCAGCAGGTGTAGGTGTGGGTGCATCAATCAATGTGCTGTTGCCACCATCATCAACCATGCCATAATCATCGACCACGGGTGTGTCTGCCATGGGTGTGTCTGCAATGGGTGGGTCGGCAGGTGCGGGTGTGGGCACAGTAGGCGCAGCAGCAGGGGTGCTTGGTGCCGCGTCATCATCAGGGCTGCTGGATGGCATGGTGGGGGTGGGGGCGGGGGCGGGAGCAGGGGATGCAGTGAGCATGTTGACTGCAATAATGGGAGATGCTGCATCGGTGGGGGATTGGGATGCCACAGTGGGTGCAGCACCACTGTTGGTTGGTGAGGATGGCGGAGACGCCTGTTTGGCAATGGGGGATGCCATCACGGTGGGGGGTTGGGATGCCGTGGTGGGGGATGGCTGCACCGACAACAGCTGCTGCTGGGTGTTGTCCATTGCAGGGGATGGTGTGGCTGCTGTCTTGGTAGTGGAAGGGGCGAGGGATGGTGTGGTTGCAGGGGATGGGGAGGCATAGGGATCAGGCAATTGAAAGTCATAGGGCTTCCATCGTGGCTCAACCCACCATCCCTCAAACTTGTGTGCCTGCTTGGTGGTGGTACTGCTGGTCACATCATACTTCATATTTGCCTGTGTGTGGGGGGGGGGTGGAGGATGTTGAGAAACAGTGTACACTGCAGGGACGCACCCATCCCCTATGATTGTACATACCATCATGGATCCAGTAAGCAAAAACTCGCCACAAGACACCACCACGAAAAAGTTGACGATGTACTGATCAGGCAGTCCACCCGATTGAAACTGCGTGTATGATGTGTGTGTGTGTGTGTGGTGTGTCAAGCATACGTGATCACGTGCCTCGGCCGCCACCACAGATAATGACTGATCACCAACACACCTTGATGCATGCACTGTAGGGTGTCAGTGTGTACTCTGTGTCGATGGGGCAGGTCTCATATCCATTGGGGGGCGTGGGGTAGGAGTCCTCCACCATCATGGCGCTGTAGGCACGCACTGCCTGATCCTGTGCAGTGGGTATGACAGGAAGCTATCAATGAACTCACGCTGCTAGTATACCAAACATCGTCACCACACATCACACTCCTACCGAAAGCTCGCCATAGTTGGCAAGGGTATCCTGCATCACAAACCCACTGCTCGTAGCAGCAGGCGAACAGTCCAGGTAGACCGTGGGAGCGGGTGATTGCGCATTGATGCGAGCAAGCAGCGTGCAGAGCAGCACGAGGAGTGCTGCAGTGCGTTGCATGGTTGCTGCAGTGTTGGATTGTGTTTGATGGAAAATGGATGGACATAGTGTGGTCGTGTTGGTGTTTAAATAACCTCAACGCTTGATCTAGAGAAGACAATACGTTTTGCATTCTGTTTTTGGATAGCATTCGTGACCATTGTTCTTCTCGGTATGGACGCAAAAAGCGTGTGTCACTCATCTTCCATGACCAGCGCCTGCTTGCACAGCTGTGCCAACGTCTGTACCGCTTCTCCATCCCCTTCCCTTGCTGCTGCGTCCAAATGCACCACCGCGTCTTCCATGTCGCCCTGCTCTATGGCCAGGTAGGCGAGGTGTGTATGGGCACGGGTGCTGCCTGCCTCCACTGCGCGGAGCAGCCAAAGGCGAGCAGCGGCCTTGTCTGCCTGGGGTACACCTGGATGGTTGGAGTGGATTATTTGTGGATCATTGTGTACTGTATATGTACCAAGTGTGTCACATTCAACTTGCAAGTGGTGGGCAGTCCCCTGTCCCCCCCCCCCCCTTCTTTCCATACCCTTTCCTGCTTGGTAGCACACTCCAAGATTCAGCATACCAGCAGCACTTGCATGCTGTGCTGCCATTTTGAAACACTCCACTGCCTGTGTGATGGTAGCACGTATACACACCTGTAATCATGAGCATCATCATTATCTTTAAAAACACCCCCCCTCAATCACCTCTGCAGGGTCCACACTACACCCACGCCCCTCTAGCAGCATGCGTCCAACATTGTTGTATGCAGGCATGCACCCTGCTGCGGCTGCTGCTCTATAGCAACGCAATGCCCCGGGCAAATCGTTGGCACCCACCCCCCCACCTTCTAATAGTACACCAAGGTGCAGGGCAGCATCTGCATGCTGTTGTTCCATAGCTGCAGCAAGGGAGGATTTCACAAGCTGTGTGATGATAATGGGTGTACTTTGAGTGTGCAACATCATCATGTGCATCCACTCATCATGTGCACCCACTCATCACCTGCATGTCTGGTACACCAGTGTTATTGTGCATGCCATGTTCAGCCAGGCGCCCGCGCCAATACAAGGCATCCACAAGCCCTGCCTCAGCAGCTTTGGTGATCCAATCTGCTGCCATGGCAGCATCAGCAGCAATGCCCATCCCAAACAACAACAACAGTCCCAGCTGCAATGCAGCACTCACATCACCTTTTTCTGCAGCTGCTTGGTATTTGGCAATGTGTTGCGCGTATTGCATCAACCCTGGTGGTGGTTGCAGGCCAGCAGGGGTGGTGGTTGGTGGTGATTGTCCATGCGGATGGCGGGCACGCAGATCCAGGATGGCATCCCGCAGTAGCCACAGCGCGTCTTCTAGATCCACACACATGGTGCTGATGGATTGTGCTATGGATTTGCTGCTGTGCAAAAGAGGACTTGTTTTCAATAATTTGTGGGCTGACCTGAACGACCTGTGTTGGTTGGTGGAGGGTGTGGTATCATGTGTGTCATCATGTGTGTCATCATGTGGCTGTTTTTGCATTATCGAAATCAATGTGGCATACTTGAGCAGGAGTTCCTGACACAGCATGATGTCATCAAAGAGCAACAAAAAGGCGGTGGATGGGAGCCGGGGTACCTCCACTTGCAGGAATGTTTGAAACGCTCGCAGGTTTTCCTGTGTGGTGTGTATGCGTGCTGTTCCACCTTGTGGTGTGTGTATGAGCACAACTGTATCGGCACATACCGTGACGCGTGCCAATTTGTGCTGCACCGCTCTGTGGCATGTGGCGCCCTTTCGTTGGGCATACACATCCAATTGCAACACCAGCTGTGTGATTGGCATGGATCTGCATACTATACAGTGTCGTTTAAACACGTACATAATACCAAAAAAAAAAACAGACCTGTCCTACTGATCGCACACGTCCGAGGCATCCATCCTGGCTTGTGGCAGGCAAGAGGTTGGATTGAGCAGCACCCATGAGTATTCGTACACACAACAACGTGTAGTGTACGACTGGTGTGGATCAGATGTATGGAGGGAACAATATGTTTTGTCATGCATGATCATATGGCACGAAAATAATGCAGTGCACAAACAACACACAACATATTTGATTTACATATCATCATCATCCACCACGAACCACCACACATCAAACACATTGTGTGATCTCCAGACAGCATCATCCCTCACCAGCTGCTCTTCCCAACAACTTCTCATTCTTACACCACCACACGAACACCATCATGGCCGATGACCTGCAGGTCTCACCTACAGAGCTCAAGTTCAAGTTTGAGCTTCGCAAAAACATCCCCGTGATTCTGAGCCTGACCAACCCAACGGACGAGAAGATTGCGTTCAAGGTCAAAACCACCTCGCCCAAAATGTACTGTGTACGCCCAAGCTCTGGATTCGTAGAGCCCAAGAGCAACTTGCAGGTGCAGGTCATCCGGCAAGCCCAAAAGGAAACCCCAGCGTTGGGCGACACCAAGGACAAGTTTTTGGTGCAGAGCACACGTGTGGCATCCAGTGTGGCAGAGATTGTACCAGAACTGTTTGACAGCACCAAAAACAGCCGTGTGTCGCAGGTCAAGCTTCGTGTGGTGCTCACAGGGCCACCCCAACCCCCATCCCCCGTGCCCGAGGGGCCTGAGGACGGCGAGACGACAGCATCCACACGGCCAGTGGGGTCCAAGGGGGGTGAGGCATTTGGTACGGGGGTCAATGGCAACGACCTGGCACACTCGCAGCTCAAGAACAAGTATGAACGAGCAGAGGCAGAGAAATTGGAGCTGCGCCGACAGTTGCTTGCACAGCGCCCAGGGCAGGCGAGTGGCATTTCCTGGTGGGTTGTGTTGGTTGTGGCATTCGTGGCGTTTTTGTCTGGATATCTGCTCAAGTAGGTGGATACCTGCTCAAGTAGTGGTTTTGTGGACCCCCGTCGGTTTTTGTTTTTGTTGTATCAGATAACAGGAGGGTAGTAGTAACGGTTGTCAATGCTATATACATTTGGTATACGTTTATGGTGAAGAGGTATTCAAGACACCCATATTGAGTGGGGTTGCCACCCACGATCATCGTGGGGTCACAAACGAACCGTTTCGCAAACGTAACGTATTGCACAGTATCGCACACTAGCCTGATACACAACGCGACATATTGTTTGCGATAAATATCGTTTCGGTGTGCATTTCGGACCAATCCGGCCCTCGTGCAGTCCTCTTATTTACTGACTTACCACATGGCAGACGCGTTGCAGCACCAGACAAAACCATTAAACATACCCAGCTGAAAAATACGCCACCAGCATAAAAGTCAACATGGCGCCCCACGTACTCCCTCGTCAGCAGTCCAGTGCATCCACACAGAGCACTGCAGCATCCATACAGAGCACTGCACCACCCACAGACAGCTTGCAAGAGATCATTGCAGATGCCATACGGCGTCTTAAGCCAGTTGGACGCTCTGATTGCGCTCGTGTGAATGGGGGTGGCCCCACCTCGTGGTTGCGCCTCCCAATCGACTTGCTTCTTGTGATTGCCATGCAATGCGGCCAGCCAGGCATGCCCATGATGCGATTGGTGTGCCGTGAGTGGCGTGATGCCCTTGATGCCGTGTGCATGCAATTACGGCCCCGCATGTTGCATGTGCCACAGCTCTCTGCACGGTGTGTGGGAAGAGGTTGTGTAGAGGTTGTCCCCCTTTGGAGTTTCACACATATTTACACATGTGCACAACACAAGTGTATGCAAGTGCATGCAGATGCATGTATCACATGTATGTGTGCACCAGCACCAAAAAATACACACCATAACACAGGTTTCCCAGGGTACAGGTGCTTGATTTGACAGCATGCACTAGTCTTGCCAGCACTGACCTTGCATTACTACCCTCTTGGAAATGCCTCAAGGCCCTCTTGCTTGATGTACGCTTGATGGTGGTACTTGTTGTTGTTGGTGGTGGTACTTGTTGTTGTTGTTTTTGCCGCTCGCAGGGTACCCCAACCATGTTGTTCTGTGCATACACTCACAGTACGCACCTCCATATACAACACAAACACACCCATACTCACATACACCACACACCTACACCCCACATATATACACCACCGTTCACACACACAATACATATACCAATGTAAACACTTACATACAAATACCTATACACACAAATACCTATACAGAGGCGTGAGTCACTGACTGATCAAGACCTAGTACACCTGCATGCATGTACAGCCCTACAACATCTAAGCCTTCGCAACTGTTACAAGATTACTGATGCAGCCATGCCTGTGGTTGCACAGCTGACATGCTTGCAGGTATGTATTGTGTGTGTATTGTGTGTGTATTGTGTGTGTATTGTGTGGTGTGTGTATGCAATGTGTGGGTATATGCATACTGACTGTCGAAATTCACATGCGTGTATGGTGTATGGTGAAAACCTTTTACCCACTCGTATGTGTGTGTGTGTGCGTGCATACATGACATACACATACACGCATCCCTCTCTTGGTGTGTGGTGGTGGTAGTGTCTGTATTTCACCATTCCCCACCAAACCACCCCACCCCCACAGGCACTTGACCTGTCAGGCTGCATGCGTCTGACTGAACGAGGCATCACCACCCTCACTGCTGGCCTGCATGCATCCCTATACAGCTTGGCTATAGGAAGCACTGGGCGCATGGCTACAGTGGTGGATGCGACGTTGTATGCCCTGAGGGGTTTGACACGACTGACACACTTGGATTTGAGTGGGTGTGTGGCTGTGACTGATGCTGGTAGGTGTTTTTTTTTGGGTGGGGTAGGTATGTCTGTTGGTGTGGTGGTGTGTGGAGTGAAAGCATTTCAACGTGTGTGTGTTGGGGTGTGTGGAATGAAAGCACTTTGATGCATGTTGCATGTTGTTGGAATTACAAATGCTTCAATATAGAATATACAATAATCCACACATCAATACCCACACAACCCCACCCACCCTCCCCCAAAACATAGGTCTAGCCCACTTGTCCACCCTCACATCCCTGGGTCAACTCAATCTATGGAACTGCCTTCGCATCACTGCACATGGTCTTGCACATGTAGCCCTCCTTTCACAACTCCACACGGTATCATTACGGGGGTGTCAAATTGAAGACAATGCAATCGCAGCACTTGCTCCCCTGCGTGGGTTGGCACGTCTCGACCTGAGGGCGTGTGAACGGTTGACAGGGGCCCAGTTGGGGTGCTTGCAGGGGCACACTGGGTTGACTCAACTGCGTTTGAAAGGGTGTTATCGGATAACGGAATCCGGGATGAGGCAGCTGCAGTTGTTGAGGAGTCTCAATGTGTTGGAGTTGCAGGATTGCTGGCAGATTACACACAGAGCACTGGGGTGGCTTTCTGGTACGTATATGTGTGTGGAGGGGGTCCTGATGGGTGGGTGTTGGATGACGAGGTTGGTGTATTACGTAGTACGTGTATTGGTTCTCTTGGGTGCACATGGGTGCATGTAGTTGCATTTGTCCTCCTCACACTGTGTGTACATTGTCCTACTCACACTGCACCTCCTCACAATCTCCCACGCCCCCCCCCCCCCCACACCATTTTCTACACCCACCAACTCACCAAACAACAGGTTCACAACACCTCAATCCTAAACAACAACCCACACAGGTTTACAACACCTCACTGAACTCAACCTGCAAGGCTGCCGCAACATTGCCAACACCCCAGGTCACCCAATCCCAGGTCTGTCCTCCCTCACTGCCCTGCACACCCTCAGCCTGCGCAACTGTGACCGACTACGTGATGGGGCGCTGGATGCGCTCACCACTATGCACCAGCTGCAGGTGTTGGATGTGAGTGGGTGTCAGCAGTTGACGGGGAAGGGGTTGGGGGCACTGCGGGTGCTGCCTATGCTGTCTGTGGTCAAGGTGCAGCACTGGGTGGATGCTTCTGGGGATGGGGTCAAGGTGGGTGGGTGGGTGGGTGCGTAATATATGGTGGGTGGGTGGGTGTTGAGGTGAGCTCAAGTGTTGGCGGATAACACTCTGTTTGGATACAACATGTGAACTAGTATCAAATAGTCAATAGTATCGTAAAGTATAGTAATAGTATGGTACATACCATATATTGTACATACATATTGTATATGGTACATACCATATATTACTATTGTAGGAATATGTACCGGGTTGTATTGGGATGTGTATTGCATGAGTGTATGCCAAAACACACACAATATCCAGCAGCATGTGTATCTGTATGCACTGACACACTCTGTATTACCCAGCAGCGACACCCACACACCCAACATAACACACCCACACACCCAACATAACACACCCACACACCCAACACAACACACCCACACACCCAACAACAGGCACTTGCTGGTGCATCAGCACTACAATCCCTTGCTCTCAGTGGTGGCAGCAACCTCCAGGGGGCTGCTCTGGCATCCTTGTCCTCCCTGTCATATTTACGATCACTGCATCTTGATGGATGTCGGTGGTTGCCCAACGTGGATGAGGCGCTGGGGGCATTGGCACACCTACCATACCTCGCACAGATCAACCTGCAAGGTGTGGGGGATGGTATCAGGGGTGATGGTATCAGGGGTGATGTATTGGGTGCTGTTTTGGGTGCTGTATTGGGTGGCATGTACCTGAGAACAGGGTGCTGTATTGGGTGCTGTATTGGGTGGCATGTACCTGAGGAAAGTGTATATGCAGGCATTCCGCACACATGGTTTCATACATTCACCATGTGTTTACACACATGTTGACCTCCCCAACTCACCCTCACTCACAACCACCCAAAGGCTGTGTGAGTGTGACAGACAAGGGCTTGAAAGCTTTATCATCGGCTAAATCTCTTGTATCCATCACATTGGCAGATTGCCCTCATGTGGCAGCATCTGGATGTGCAGGATGGCGCCACATGTCCCAGCTCACCTATCTGTCACTCACAGGGGCAGCAGGGGTGACTGCGCAGGGTGCACAGGCTATTGGGGGGTTGCGTTCTCTCAAGTGGTTGTCACTCAAGGTGTGGGTGATATGGTATAGGTGCTCTATGTACTTGTGATGCGCTTGTGTCGTCGACAGAGGGAGGATGCCTGTCTACACTCTTGTATACACCCAAATAGCAACTCCCAAGAGTCAACACTCACAAGCCCAACACCCCCCAAACCATCAGGGCTGCCGCAACCTGAACGATCACGCAATGCGCCATATGCGTGGGCTATCCCATCTCACCTCCCTCAGCCTGCAGGGGATCCAAGAACTGACAGATACAGGCATTGCCAACCTCACCAACCTGAAACAACTGCGCAATCTTGAGTTGCAATTTGTGTGGCAGCTGACTGACACAGGGGTGGCAAAGCTGGCCACATTGCCCAATCTTGCAAGTGTGGATGTGATGTACTGCTGGCAGCTGAGTGATGAGGGACTTGCTTCGCTTGCGAAGAATACCAGTATTGTGAGCGTGCATGTGTTGGGGTGTCATAGACTGTCACCAGAGGCACTGGAGAGGCATGCTGTGTTGCTGGAGAGGCATGCGCATCATGGTTGATGGGGTTTATTTTTTGTTCCTTTCAACGTACATTTTTGCCGTGTTAATTCCGTGCACATTGCACATCATACATGTGTGTGTCGTTGCAATTGACAAGTAACGAACCATGGTGACGAAACAACAGACCGAGATTCGCTTGCAGATCAATGGAAAAACTCACCAGACTGCTGTCAACCCAGCAAAGAAGCTAGCAGAGTACCTACGAGATGATGTTGGCGTGAAGGTGGTGATGTAGAAAACGATTTTGTTGAGGTCAAGGTGATCCCGGTGTGTTTCCCACCTTGTTCACCCTCACCGTACACCAGAGCGTCAAGATTGGATGTGGAGAGGGCGGCTGTGGTGCATGTGCAGTGCTTGTGGACGGGCACGACGGTGTGTGCTGTTTTATGATGTTGTTCATATGTGCACCGACGGACATGTGTTAGTCAAACCCATCAACCCCAGGTCAACGGCGCTCTGTCAACAGTTGCTTGTGCTCAGTAGCATCTGTAGCAGGCAGGCATGTAATCACCTCAGAGGGCTTGGGCAACTCAAGTGGTGGTTTTCATGCAATACAACGTATGTGTGTGGTGGGTGGGGGGTGGGGGGGTCTTCGAGTGGTGTGTATGCACATCAACCACATTGCATATAAGCAACCACGTGGCTTGTATCAACATACAACCTGGTGTGACACATGCATATACGTGCAGCACTACAATGTGTACCATTATCACAAAGACTGTGTTGCATAATTCATGTGTATCAGCACAGTTCACGTGTTCAAGCCACGTTTATCTTCACTATTTAAATCTGTACTCCTTTTCATTACACAGAGTCCATTGCAGAGCATCATGCTAGTCAATGTGGATATTGTACCCCTGGCATGGTGGTTGCATGTGCAGCAGCAATCTCCCGTATGTCTGACACCCATATGTCTGACACCCATATGTCTGACACAAATACCACTACTACAACTAGTACAAACACCGCAACTACAAACACTACCACCACTAGCACCACTGCGGCAGCTATGGAGGCAGCACTTGATGGCAATTTGTGTAGGTGTACTGGATACAGACCCATACTGGATGCATGCAAGGTGATGGGGGACTTGTTGGGAAACATTGGGTTTTAGGTGTTTTCAGTGATGATGATGTGTGTGTGTGTGTGTGTGTGTGTGTGTGTGTATACGTGCATCATACTGATACTCGCACACTGCATCATCTGTGTATTTACATTCCCTTGTATACCCACACCCTTTTACACAAACAACAACAGCAACAGCAACAACAAGAACAAAACCACACACAGGATGTTGTGTGTGATGTAGAAGACCTGGGCATACCCCGCGTATGCACCACAACCACGTGCACCACCCCACACACCCATACACCCTCCAGCGAGATTCCCACCACCACCTATGTGCACAACACATGCACATGGCATCAACCCGCAAGCATGGGGGAACTACGCACCTTGGTGAGGGGGTTGTATGACGCAGGCATCACTTTTCGAGTGGTGGGTGGTGGGACGGGGGCAGGCGTGTATAAGAATTGGATTGATGAACGTGATTCGGTGATTGTGGAGGTGACGAGGGTGGCAGAGATGCGCACTGTACAATGTGACGAGGTAGGTTGTGTATGTTGTATGTTTGGGTGTGGGTGGTGTTTGGTGTAATGGTGGATGGTATGTTGTGTTGATAAATACACTATAACGTTGTTTTGCTGTGTATGTGTGTGTTGTCACTACATTGACACTATGTGTTGTTGTATGCGTGCTTCTCTGGACATTGACCCATATGCACATGTACATTACACCACCTTTTACACCTCCTCTCCACAACACCAAAAATACACCATCACCCCCATACACCAACAATACACCACCACCACCACCACACAGTCGGGTATTCTCCTAGGTGCATCATTGACCATCACAAATCTCATTGACCAGCTAGAAACACCCACCCGTGGTGCACTACCAGCAACACCTACAACCTCTACTTGTACTGTGTATGCCCACCCTCCATGCCCTGTTGCTGACAGCACCATGCCTAGCGCCAATGGCCCCACCATGAACCCCAGCACCACCACCTCTTCCCCCTACTACAATGCCATGGCAGCCCACTTGAAACGCATTGCGGGCCACCATGTGCGTAATGCAGCAACCCTTGGTGGTCACTTTGCATTGTGTGTTGCACGTCGATTAGAGAGTGATGTGGCAACAGTGTTGGGTGGTGCTGAGGCGTCGTTGGTGATGGTGGATGTGCTGCAGGCTGGTGACAACACCTGCCCGTACGTGGGATGCTGTGGGGCGTGATGATGATGTGTGTTGTTGTTGTTGTGTGGTGATGTTGCGGTGGTGGTGTAGGGGTTGGGTACGTTGTTGGGGGGCAATGGCTGTGTGATGCATGGGGTTTTGTGGTTGCTGAAACGTGTGCATTGTACTTTTGCATACAAAAACATAGTATGCCTAGCCATCGTCATCACAATCCTGTACATTGTACACCTCCTATACATTATTCTCCACACAACCAACTCAGTGTGGAGGTCCCTGTGTGTGACTTCCTCAACCACCCCCCCCCGGGCTTGGGCACCACCCTGATGATCACACACATCCACATCCCACATCACACCCCACACGCTGTGTTTTGGAGCGATCGTGTGGCACAGCGATACTACAACAGCCACTCATTTGTCAACATGGCTGTGAGTGTAGTGATGGCTGGTCGTGATACTGGGGTTGGGGTCGGTGTTCATGTGCACGCTCAAAAGCACAATGAGGAGGGACGTGATGATACGACGACTCGTACTCATACTACGAATAATTACAGTGCCGATACATCATCAGCATGTAATTCACAACACACACGGGCGTTGGTCTCCCAGCCGTCATCCAAGCACATTATTGATCCACCAGCACAGCAGCAGCTTGGGGGTGTGGTGCAGTCTATCACCGTGCAAGTGGGGTTTGTGGGTGCTTTGCAAACCACCCACCATGACAAGGACAAACCCACCACCCACCCACGTGGCTGGCTGTGTCAACGTGTCTCAGCACTACCCACCATCATGCAGCACCAGCCCCTCACCCGCACGCTCCTAGCACACGCACTTGTGTCAGTCAAACGGTACCTAGAGGACAGGGGTGCTGATGTGTACACAGTTCAAGTGGCACAGGGCATGTTGTTGCAGGCATTGGGTGGGATGGTGGTAGATGTGGTGGTGGATGGAGAGGAGGGGTTAGGGTGTGTTGGTGATGGGGCTCATGAAACAGCAATCGGTGATGGGAGTGATGAAGCAGCAGCAGCAATAGAGCATGGTCGTGTGTGTGCAGAGGATGGTGTGCTGGTACAGCATGATATTCCGTTTGATGCAGCAGCAGAGCATATCCCATATACAACAGCACCACACACCTCACACACAACAGCACACACCCCACACACAACACATACACCAGCAGCACAACAGGGATCGGTGTTGGATGCACACCCACTCCCACCCCCTGCACCTGTCCAGTCACATCGTACCTTCCCGGATTATGGACATGAAAAGCCACCAATACATGCAAGTGTACAAAAGGACCGTGTCTTGTTACAGGTGTGTGGGGTGTGTTGTGGGAGAGATACTCTGTCTATACACAGATGTATCAACATGCACACATGTATCAACACACACGTATATCAACACACATACATACACACATACACATGTATCAACACACACACACAAAAAAAAACAGGCATCAGGGGAGGCGCAGTATGTGGCAGACATCCCCCTCCCAGCAGGTGCCCTGTATGCTGCATTTGTACTGTCAACACAAGCAGCGACACGTTTCACTGTTGACACCACAGCAGCGTGTGCCTTGCCAGGTTTTGTATATATGAGGGGTGCTGTTCTGTGTGTGTGTATTAAGGGTGGGGTGATGTGTGTGTGTATAAGAGGGGTGGTGATGGTGTGTGTAGATGCCTGTTGATGGTGTGTGTAGATGTTGTTGATGATGTGTGGCATGGGTGTATGATGATAACACAGTTTTCTTTTTTTTATAATGTGCACGCATAGTCATTCATCCACAACACAATAATTTTACACATAATGCTGCTCCGACGCAGGTGTGGTGCGCTACCTCGATGCCCAAGACATTCCCCATCATGGTGGCAATTTTGCTGCAATACCACCTGATGCACGTATACCAATGGAGCCCCTGTTTGCAGTGGATAGAGTGGAATATGTGGGGCAACCAGTGGGGCTCGTGCTGGCAACATCACAGGTGTGAGGATGGGTGTGTGGTGTATAGACCACACGTATTGTGAGGATGGGTGTGTGGTGTATTAGTGTGGTGAATGTGTGGTGTATAGACCGTACACCATTGCGTACTTTATGGTGTGTAGATGTGTTGTTGTATAGATGGTGTGCATGTCGATATACAACATATTGGAGGTACATGTGTGCATTGAATGTGTTCAATGTGCTTGTGTGCTCACATAATAACACCCATACACACACCTGCATACACCATTGTTTACACACACACCACACCAATACACATGCTCCTCCTGTATCGATCTACCTCAACACACATGCTCCTCCTCTCTCCATCTCAACACACAGGCAGTGGCAGAGCGTGCAGCATGCCTCATATGCATTTCCTATACACGTGATGGTGCTCATGAGCCAGTGGTCGTGCTGCAGGAGGCTGTGGACAAGGGAATGCTGTTTGATGAAGCATGTATGTTGTAAGGGGTGATTGTGGGGGATGATAGTACCTTGTATTGATGGTGATATGTGCTTTTGAAGGTTTCAATTGTCAAAGATTTCATATCGATGTTGACACCACACCCACTACAACCCACCCACCCACAACACCCACAACACCACCCACAACAACCACACACCCCTACACACCACCACCCACAACAACCTCACCCACCCACCTACACACCACCACCCACAGTATACGACCGAGCCACCATCCATCGCGGCAACGTCCCCACAGCATTAGCCACTGCCCCCCACACCATCAAACACGCCCAATGGCACCTCCCCTCACAATACCATTTCTACATGGAGCCCCAAACAGCCGTTGCACTGCCCCAAGAGGGGGGCCGCCTGACAGTGCATGCGGGGGTGCAGAGTGTGGATATGGTACAGGAACTAGTGAGCAAGGTGGTGGGTTTGCCTATGACAGACGTGGTGGTGACATGCAGGTAGGACATGATTGATTTGAGGGGGGATTATTGAAACATGTTGATGATGGTTTGTTGTATATATTTATGATAATAACATATGTATATGATGTATTTATACAGATAAGATCTGTGTATATGTGCATGATATGCATGTACAACCCAGGCATACACCATATACAACCCATACATACACCACCACACAATACACCACACAATACCACCAGGCGTATGGGTGGTGGGTTTGGAGGCAAGGCAAACCGCAGTCAACCCACAGCAGCAGCAGCAGCACTTGCAGCCCACCTTACCCAATGCCCTGTACGCCTGGTCAACACTCGCAACGCTGACATGGCAATGGTTGGTGGGCGTTGTGAGATGCTGTTTACCTATAACGTGGGATTTGATGGCCAGGGGCGTATACTGGCATTGGATGTGGTGGCATACTTTCAGGGGGGGGCATTCTTGGTATGGTATTGTTGTTTGTATTGTAAAGTATGAGTGGGATGTGGGTTGAGGAAAGGAGGGATGTTTGAAGTGACATTCTGCGTAATGATTGTGGGTTTTGTATGTATACCGCGCATGTGTACTGCACAGACATGCCCCACATGCACACTATTAGGGGGAATAACAACATGAAATTATAGATATATCCTCCTATAATCGATGATGGATTACAGTATGATATTATACACCCACAGGATATGGCATACCAAGACATGCAAATATTTGCAGATGGTATAGAGCAGGTGTATCATATTCCCAACTTGAGGTTTGAGCCCTACATGGTGCGAACCAACGTACCTCCTCGTACCAATATGAGGGCGCCTGGGTTTTTCCAGGTATGGTGTGTTGGGCTTCTATGGTGTGTTGGGCTTTTATATGTAAATATATATGTGGCTGATACACGGCATGGTGTAGGTAGGGATACACGTGGGGCATGTCCCCATGCAACATGTATGTGCACCACACCCCCACTTACACCGCACCCCCCTTGCATCACACCCCACTTGCACCACACCCCAATTGCCTCACACCCCAATTGCATTACACCCTAATTGCATCACACAGGCCAGTCTTGTAATAGAACATATCATTGAACATGTTGCAAGACAACTGAACATGGTTCGTACTGTTAGTATTGGGCAAAAGCGGGGAGCAGCTTGTTTCTTGTGTTGATTCTGTGTGTCGTATAGCCGCAGGGTCACCACAAAGTATTCACAAAGTATACTACACGTATACACTGTTGGTACAGCCCAAATGTACCCAAACACCCTCCAACCACCTGCACACCCTTACCACACCCTTACCACACCCTTACCAACACACACACACATACACACAGTGTGCTGATGAGTTGCGTGTGCGCAATTTCCTCAAGCATGAGGCTCCCCCTCTTGCAGTAGGTGCCCCATTCCCCCAATACAACTGTACAAACACCAGTAGTACTAGTACAACAAGCACTACAAGTGAATGCTACAATGATGCTTCATGGGAGGTTGTGAAGCACGAGTGCAAAACACTGGACGAAGAGATTGATGAGAAAACCACAACAGCAGCATCATGTGACCACACAGCAGCATGTGCATTTGGCAATTACAGACCAGCAGGAGCATTGTGTACCAACAAGAGCACACAGCAAGGGGGACCTACATCAGCCCCCCGCCATATGCTTCGTGCAGCCTCCCGTTGGTTGACCAGCCTGTGTGGCACTGATGATACGACTGCACAAACACCTGCAGCACACCACAGCACGCCACCAGCACACCACAGCACGCACTCTGCCTGTCGAGGAACAACACCCCCTACTGTTGACCACCCCACTGTTGACCAACCAAGCATAGAGGCACAACCCTCAGTGTCCAGGGGGCTGAACCAACCCACCTCAACCCCACCTCAACCAGTCCTGTATCGCATTTGGAGCGAATTGCAAACCACCAGTCAATACTCCCAACGTGCAGCTGCTGTGGCCCAATTCAACGCCACCCATGCATGGCAGAAAAAGGGCATTGCAATGACTGCATGTCGCTACCACATGGTACCCCTGGCGCAACCCGCTGCTGTGAGTGTATACAGGGATGGGAGTGTGGTGGTGGCGTGTGCGGGGACGGAGATGGGGCAGGGGCTCACCACCAAGGTGAAACAAGTGTGTCTGTTTGAATTGAGTAGACTGTTTGGTGGTAGTGGAAATGGAGAAGGGGGAGAGGGGGTGGTGGTGCCATGGGAGTGTGTGCGTGTGGCTGATAACAACACAGAGTTGCTCCCCAATGGACCATGCACTGGTGGTATGTATGCCAGGGGTGTATTTGTATGGGTGTGTATGTATGGGTGTGTGTGTATGGGTGTGTTACAATGATGAGGAAATGTCAACCACATTGGTGGGGCAGGTTTGCATGTGGTATTGCTTCATGTGCTATTGCTTCATGTGGTATTGTTTCATGAGGTATTGCTTCCCCACACATTACTCCAGGGTCGACAACAAGTGAAGGCAGTTGTCAAGCAGTGCGCATGGCCTGCAAGCAGATTGTACAGCAGCTGCAGCCATTTGTGGCTGAGGGGGCAAAAAACTGGGCAGACGTGTGCCTTGCTGCTATGCCAGGGTATGCGATGTGTTGTGGGCTGTGTGGGAGGGTTTCGTGTTGATGAGACGTGTTGATGTGACAAGCAAAAATACACAGACACACACAAACACGTCATGAAGCAGAGTATATAAAGCAGCATGGTAACAGCTGCTAGTATCACCATGGTATGCCACCACCCCTCATACACAACACAGGCGTGGTATGCCGAGCAATGCGCTCATGTCTGCCTATGCATATTATGATGGCACATGCACAGATGGGAGCGGCACACAACTGGATTATCACAGTTATGGTGCATGTGTGTCTGAGGTCACCATAGACATACTCACAGGTGTATGGTGTGGGATATATGTGTGGGAGTGTTGAGCACACATGTACATTGCGTTTTGGAAGTTTCTAGGGTATATGCAGGAGACACACCACCACCACCATCACCATCCAAAACATAGGCAATCGTTGTGTGGAGCGTGTGGATTTGTTATTCGATTGTGGCAAGCCACTCAACCCAGCAATCGACATTGGTCAGTGTGAGGGCGCGTTTATACAGGGTATGGGACTGGTGCTGCAGGAACACATTGCCTTTGACCCCACCACGGCTGCCAATATAAGCACCAGCACATGGGAGTATAAAATACCCACCGCTGCATGCATCCCACGTGTGTTTAATGTGTCGCTGCTCAAAGACTCCACACACCCTGGTGGGGTGCTCTCCAGCAAGGCCATGGGGGAGCCGCCGCTACTCCTGTCGGCGTCAGTCATGTGTGCGATACGGCGAGCGGTCGAGGCGGCCCGTGCGGGGTTGGGAGATCGTCAGGGAGACGCGGTGGAATGGACGGTGCCACTGGGACCCCGTGAAATTGTTGCTGCTATCGGTGGTGTGGATGTTGCAAAAGCGGTTATTCAGAGTGGCCAGTGGGCATGAGTTGTTTTTTATTGTTACATGTTTGTGTAATAATCATCATCCTCGCTCCATGGGTGTGGGTTGGTTTTGCCGCTTGGTACGCTGCTCTGCCCGCCATGCGTCAATACGCTGCTTGAGCTCTGTGTTGGGCACCAATTCCTCCACAGTAAGCGGCTTGCGATTGAATGGGTCCCTGTGTGTGAAAGGGTGTGTGTCTTTGTGCATGTGATAACATCGCAGCAAACTCTTCACCCCTCTTTCAAACAACAACATACGTCCGTTCCGACAGCAAGTGGCGCTCGATGGTGGTGCGGTCGATGGTTTGCCCACTGGTAGGCATCACCACGGGATCACGCATCACCGTGGCCATCAATGGGTCCAGAAACTCATCAGGGGCATCCTCTTCTACTTCCTCTTCCACTGCTTGTGCCTCGGCAGCAGCCGTCACCCGCACCTTGAGCACCTCCAATGCCTGGAGCACCTCTGGGGACACAAGCCCCCCACCAAACCCTCGGAGCACCGCAGCGCATTCATCAAACATGTCGGGACGGTAGCTACGTTTGTCTAGTGTAATAGCACGTGCAAACTTGCCGTCGACATCGTCACGGGCGATGTGGATGTAGATTGTGGCAATGGAGGCCAATAAACGTTTGGGGTCCCATGCATATTTGTCGGGGTCTTTGACTTTGAGTTGACGTCGCTGGGGGCCAGTGAGGTATAGGAGAAAGTAGTTGAGCAGGTCTGCAATGCGCTGCACCATTTCATCGAGGAGGAATGAGGCGGTGAAGTTGGAGGTGGAGTAGCAGAGGGTGTTGACGTAGGATTGGGCATATTCCAAGTCCCAGCGTGTGTTGCCAGCTGTGGTGTTGGTTGAGGGTGTTTCTTCCCATTCATATGTACATAGAGTGTGTGTTCACACAGTCTGATTGTGTACATATGAGCACACGTACCCATATGCATTCCTCACATCCCCATGCAAACAACCCGCATGCACTCACATACCCACGCAAACACCCCCGCCCACCACAACAAATCATACACATACTGTTGGTGGAAAGTTCTTGCTCCATCTCCTGCTGCCTGGTGCTGTCCAGTGCCCCCCATGCTGCTGCATCAGCCATGAGTGACTCAGTGGCCCGAATCTGAGGGAAATTATTTTTGTTATTATATGTACAGGTGTGTGAGGGAAATTATATTATTATATTATATGTACAGGTGTGTGGTATCATGTACAGGTGTGTGAGGGAAATTATGTACAGGTGTGAGGGAAGTTATGTGCAGGCGTGTGGGGGAAATCATGTACAGGTGTGTGAGGGAAATCATGTACAGGTGTGTGGTATATCAGATATGTATGGGGCAACATCACACTGGTGCATGATGTACATATAGGCTTATAACACCACGGACAAACAACATGGATCACCAATATGATTCTACATATACACGTCATACCACCACCACTCCAATCACCCCTATACAATCACCAATGCACCCAAATACCTTGGGTAGTCGTGTGATGGCATCATCCAGTAGAAATATAGTGTCATTCACCAGCATGTCACAAAACACCAAGTACAGCCCACGTCCACCCTCTGCCTTGGCTACACGTGCCCATGCTGCATGATGCTCTGGCAACTTGAACAAATACTCTGTTGTTGTGGGTACAGTGCTTGTTCACATGTGTGTATATGTGTTGGGTGTTTATGGTTTTTAGGTGATTGACATACCCATCAGGTTGTTGGGGAGTGTACTACCACAACAGTACAAAAAAACAGCACATTGTACAGCACCTTGCACCACAATCAACCGCTCACAGCAAATATCCCACCCCCAACACACAAACACAAATACCTAGCAAGTCGGCAATGGTGTGGCGCATGCGAAATTTTTCATAAAACTGCCCTGCACGATCAATGTGTTGAATGGCGGTATACAGCTGCAACAATGTCGGCACCAGATGTGCCCCCACCAGGGGGTCCCCCTGAAACAGCTGTGCCAAATTGTTGTGTGCACTATACCCACGACGTCGGGTAAAGCTGTTGCGGTCCTCTTCAGGCAGCCACTGCTGTAGTCCCTCTACGAGCTTGTAGCGTAAATAGGGATTTTTTATGTACTCTGGTTGACCTGGAAACACTGTGACAAAGGTCATGAAATCAGCACCAGTGTGGGGGTCGAGCAGCAGGGGCCATGCACGACTGACCCATGCCAGGGTTTCACACATGTCTTCTACAAAGTATTCCTGGGGGTATGTTGGTATGGGTGGTGGGGTGTTGTAGTGATAGTATATTGTAATATGCACTGTTTGTGATGATGGTGGTACTATGATGTTTGCTCATACATACAACATGTGTGTTTGCACCCCCAACATGTACACTACATACTACACACAATATACACCACATAACACATACTGGCAGCAGTCGAAACGTCCAGGGTGTAGGTTGTGGCAGTGGCAGTGTGACACCTTGCTTTGCTGCATATGTGGGTGAGGCAAGACGCAGCATCCACACAGCAACCAGACGCCCAAATGCCACCAACAGGCGCAAGACATAGTCATCCTATGGAAGTGTGGAGAAGGAAAGGAATTTTGTGCGTGTTGGGAGAGTAAACATTGGGTATACATGTAGTTTGTTTAAAAACATGTACATGTTGCATTCAAGTGAAACACATGTGTTCCACCATGTATGTACACAAAGCACCCCCAACCACACACACACACAGAACACTATCTCCACCAAAAACACCCACCCACTCCTCTACCCCATACATTGAGTACAGCCATGTAGCAGTATTGCATTTCAGTCAGTTGTTGTATTTCCTGTTTGAGGCGTGTGAGGTGACGCTCCACCTGCATTGCACGTGCTGTGCCTGATGGTGCATGTCGTAGTTCCAGCTCCATGTCATTGGCTTGATGCTGTGTGAGGAAGATGTGTGAGGGTGTGTGATGATGCTGTGTAATGCAAGTGTGTGATGAGGGTGTGTAATGAGGGTGTGTGATGAGGGTGTGTGATGAGGGTGTGCTCAATGTAGGAAAACGGTGCATGCGGGGAGTAATGTGGTAATGATGTGCGATGCAGACGGTATGCAATGTTGTTGCCATTGTTCAACATGACATAGGGAGCAAATAAATCATATATGCTGAAAATAAACATACATAACACCATGTTGTACCAACCCACCCATACACAAACCCATGCATGACACACTACATACAGTATACCCCCCCCACACACACACACGAATACCCGTAATCGACCAATCAATTGTGCCTCGCTCTCTGTTTGCTGCATTGTCTTGATTACACCCAAACGCAGGGCCTTGGCTGTCATGAAGAAACACTCACACACAAAATGAAACTGTGTAGGGATATTGAGGGGGGCATGTGATGTGGCCGTGTCATTGGGGTGGGCGGTATATGAATGTATATGAACCCAACCGAACACCACACAATCGCCCAATGACTCTAGGACAATACAACCACCACAAAGCACCCTCCACCCCACGACCAAACCACCTACCGTGGTTGCCACAGCCTCCCCACCTCCCCGTGCTTGTACATATTCACGCTCCTCAGCAGCAGTTGCTGCAAGCTTGGTATCATTGTCAGCATCCGTTGTGATGCGTGCTTCTGGGGACAAAAGGTAGCCTGCATCCAGCTTTGACCATGTCGCATCTGTGTGAGGTATTGTACATGGGGAATGGGTGTGTGAGGGAATGGTGCTACACTTGTGTCTGTAGTGAGGTGTGCTGGGGGAATGACTGTGTAAGGCTATGGTGTGTGTACAACATGGGTGTTTGTGCACATCATACAGTACCCAGTGTGTGCTTTACACCATGCACTGGTCACAGGAGACATGAACTATACAAACCCTTGACGTAAGGTATCCACACGATTTCCCACACAACCTCCCACAAAACCTCTCACATTCAAAACAACACCCAATAACACTACCTATGTTGGGGTCGAGGAATGGTTCACAAAACTTGAGCAGCACCACCGACACATTGACAGCAAAGCCACTGGAAGCTGTGACGAGGGAGTTGACTTGCATTTTGGCACGATCATTGTTGCTTTCAATGGCAGCGGCAAGCCATTGAAGCATACGAGGACGTGCTTCCTGTTGTGTGTGAGGGAAATATTTTACTTAAGTATATACATATTTTGTATTGTCACACTATATGTATACAAATATGCAGACCAACATGATATAGAAACATCATACACAATTACAAATCCATCCCACCCACCACCACCCCACCTTGTTCTTCAGCAATGCCTGCACAAGCTGATGCAAGTCCCCGTACAGTTGCTTGTGCAACACCCGCAGTGAATTCATACTGTTGTGCAAATCCTGCTGACTACGCGTCTCTGCACCATGAAAATAGGTGGCTACTATATTGGGCTGTGTGAAAGAAACAGACACTGGGTCGGGAACAGCGGTGAGGGAAAAGAATGGGCCGAGGAATGATTGGGTGGAAAACAGACGACCATTGGGGAGGGGTGTGGAGAGGAAATTGGGAAGGCGGACCAACGACTGGTGGTGAGGTGGGGTGGTGGGGTTGCATTATTATTCCTCACCACAAACAGACAATTGTCTGCAAAAAACAACCACATACATTGCCGAATGTTTTGTTGGAAGCCAGTTTGATAAGTGCATGCAGTTCAGCAGACCATTCACCAGCAATAGACATGCGTGATACCCTTGTTGACAACTCCTTGACTGTGGGAAAGGGAAAGTAATAAGAAGGGGTGGGCGTACAAGTTGGTAAACCCTGTGCGATCCTCCCCACAACAATCACATACCTATGGGCACAAGAATATCATCCAGGGTCCCCAAATCGTCATTCCTCACAAAATGCTGTGCAAAATCATCCAGAAACCCAGCTGGCATGTGCATGTTGTTGCGACCCTGCATGGCATCCAGCAGCTGGCATGGCCCCCGTGCTGCTGCATCTGGGGGTTGCGGAAACACGTCCATGCTGAGTAACAATGCAATGTGGGCAACCAGCAGGCCCTTGAGTTGCTCCAGGGTGTATTGCAATGAGGCCACAAATGCTTTATCCTTGAACAACTCTGCATTGCGGTGCTCCTGTGGAAGGTGATTGTTGACCAGGTGCACAAGAGGTGTGCAACTTTTTATTTTGTATCACACCCCCACTTTGGACAACCTGTCCTGCACGCCCGTAGCACCCGAGGAGGTATGCAACTGGCCATTGTGTGGTGTCCCGTGCATGATCTGTGAGGCGTGCAACCACAATGCGATCCAAGAGCTCCCCGTGCAAGCGTGGGGGTGTGGGTTGCTCCTGGGTGAGCTCTGCCACCAAGGACTGCAGGTAGATGGTGTTGGGTGGGCAGCTGCTGGGGACTGGGCTGGTGAGGGTGACGTGTAAAACTTTGGACAACGTGGTGTCCTCTGCTTGCTGCTGAGGGCTGAGAGGTGCCTGAGAGGTCATGATGGAGGATCTGTATTGGTGATGATGAAGATGGTGGTCTTGGGGTGGTGATGATTGTGGTGTGTAGCTGTTGCTACATATTGTTGATGATCATGTCGGTGTGCTGCAATGCCAGTACTGCACCATATAATATATTGTGCTGGCCAAAACTCTCCACAAACCTGTGACAAACCCATAATCCAACACCCCTCAACAACCACCTCAACATGTCACCTGCACTCGTACATGGGCAGGATGGCAGGGGTACAGGGCACAACACAACACAACAACAGAGCACCATCAATCGGCTGATCGACCAACTAGGTGCACAGACAAGGCTGCAACGCGACAAAGCAATGGAAAGGATTGTAGAGATGATGGAGGATGGAACAGCAGATGGTATGTGAATGCACATGGTCGACAACATCATGGTGGTCATCATCACCGCTATATTCACAGACATGCTGCTCAAGAGGGGTGCACTGCGGCTGATCAACGAGCATGAGACATGGGAGCAATGTGCAGGAGGGTTGCGTCTTGCCGAGGTATGACAACGAGTTCTTGTGGTGATCCCGATGCGCAGCACAACCCCCCCCAACACCCCCTCACCCCCCTCAGGTGTGCATCCCCCGCGCATCAACTGATGCATTCCTCCAGGCATGTGCAGATGCATGCATGACACACCTGGAGCACAGCGAAGTGCGCGTGCGACTGGCTGTGTGTGACGTACTCTGTGCGCTTGCAACCCACCCCCACACCAACTATGACCACCTGTGGCACCAGTGCAGCGGGCCGGTGTTGGAATCGATCAACACGCATTTCGACCGTGATGCGCTGCTCAAGCGCCCCCGCCGTCCCGACCCAGTGGCAGCAACATGGGGGGACGCTGCTGCGGTACCCCTCCCCGACGACGATGACACATTGTCCGTCAGCAGCAACCAATCCTACCTGAGTGATTTGCTGCAGCACAGCTACCAATCAATGACGCCTGGTCAGGGAGAGCTCCGCCACGATACCGAGGGGTGGCAGTGCTTGGAAACCAGCTTTATTGCACTCAAGAGCATGCTGCAAAGCCATCATGCTCAGCAATACATCAGCGCAGACCTACGGTCTCTGATCTACACAGCGCTCGTACACAAGAATCGGTTTGTTCGGGAAACGGGGTTTTACATTGTGGAAGCCATGGCGGTGCACATGCTACCTGCATCGACCCACCCCTCCTCCATTGCCGCGCTTGAGCTTGCGCCACAGCTGCGGCGAGGGTTGGGTGACAACTGGAGCATGGTGCGCTATGCAGCGTGTGTGGCTGCTCGGGCGGTGGTGTTGCGTTGTGACGACGACGCAGCTACCCTGCAAATCCTCATCCCACCACTGCTGCTCAACCGCTATTACGTGGCCGAGGGGGTGCGCAACTATTCCCAAGCGACGTGGCGCATGTTGGTGGGGGAGCAGGGGGGCCGAGGTCTTGCGCAGCAGCACATGGATGCCATTGTCGAGCACTATTTGTGGTGCTGCAAGACGAGCAACCATGCGGTGCGGGAAGCGGCATGTGCATGCATCGCCGAGGTGTTTGAGAAGCTGGATGTTGTTGACCATGCGCAGCGGTTGTTGCGGGCGTTGCTGGTGTGTTTTCGCGACCCATCGTGGCCTGTGCGTGACGCCGCGTGTGTGGCGTTGGGGCGGTGTGTCATGGCGGCACCAGGGGAGGGTGCGGTGGTGTTGGAGGAACTTTGTGGGCTGCTGGAACGGCACTTGAGTGACAACGTGCCCAGCGTGCGTGAGGACGCGGCCGTTAGTTTAGGTAGTATAGACAGAGGGGGGGTTATGGGGTGTGATACTGGAAACCCCCCCCCACACACCACAGCATCCATAGCGCGCGCCTACCCAGAGACGCTTTCATCCACTCTAAAACCAATGCTCCGACGATTGCTGCCAGCATACAAGGCACAACCAACAACCACCACCCACCCACCAAGCCGCCCACGGGTCGCGCGTGTGCGCAACGCAGATGAAGACAGACACTTGTTCACCAACCAGCCCATGTTTTCATGCGGGAATCTCTTGACAACGAGTGTGGGCAGCAAGGCTGGTGGGTGCGGAGAGGATGCGGGGGGGCCGGCACGCGCACCCGAGCCGTGGGAGGTGTCGGATGGGGCGCTGTATTTGTTACGAGAGCTTGCAAGGGTTGATGGTGGGGTGGCGGTTGAAATGCTCCCAGTGTATGCCACACTCGTACGGGAATGTGACTGGTTTGCACAATCCCACAAACTGCGGGAAACGGCCTGGACGGTGGGGAGGGCGTTGGCCGAGGCGGTGGGCAAGCGGGCGTTCAAGCAGGATGAGATGGTGTTTGAGAATGTGCTCATTGGGTTGGCACGCAGCATGCGGTGTGGTGCAAAAGGGTGCGAGGCAAGGAGCGAGCAGTTTTGCACGTGGTTGAGGAACTGGGTGGGGCATGGGGTTTGGGGGGGGCGCGTGCAGCGGGCGGGGGTGGTGGGGCTGTTGGGAGATCACATTTTGGACAATTAACACATACTTTGTATACAAGGTTGTGTAAACACGCTGTGAGGGGACGCTATTGGCTTTACAACAGCGTGTAGGTAATGAGATGGGGTATGTGCTGTCTCAGGGTGTACACTGGGCAAAACAAGGGGAAGGCTGAATCCTCCAGATGAATCCTCCAAGGGTACTCAGCAGCAGGAGGGATTGTTGTACTGCAGAGGTGGGTACGTTGGTGTTTTGCAAATGATTGTAAATCTAATTCTCAGGACTTGAAGCCATTTTCCATACAAATTTCACACTGAAGCATTCAATACAACAACTGCATCAAAAATGGGTGGCCAAGGACACGCAGACGCCCGTGATGTCAACGCCTCGGAAGTAGTGCCACTGACCAGGAACATGTTCTTCAACAAACGCGTTTTTATCGACGCGGGTGCCTTTTGCATGGGGCACATCAGCTCCGCCGTTATGGCATTGCTTTGGACACGTTTCCTTCTTAACAATGGTGCCACCGACGTGTGGGTACGTTTTGATGATGGTTGGCATCGTTGACTAAGTAATTCACTGTTGTGTCATTACTATTATTTCGATTGCTCACGTAGCACGTCGCGCCATGTACAGATATATGTCGACACGGGCATCAGTGAGTTGAAGACGGCACGCTGTTACGCTGCCGGTACCCCTGATCGCACTGGACAGCAGAGGCTGCTTCAGTGCATCAGCATGTATCTCCTGAGGTGCGTGTTTTGTTGTCTTTGTAGTGTGTTGATTCATGTCATGCTCTTTGTTCTCGGACGTACCACCGATGTACCACACTCTCTCACCATCTTGATCTATACCACAGGGGAAACAATGCGGAAATAAACCAATTAAGAGACAGGATTCACCTGCGTGCTGGATTTGGTGACGTCGACTTTCAGTTGTGCCACGACGCTATACAGTATGTCGAAGCAGCAGTGGGCAACTCGGCCCTTGTCGTCAGTGACGACTGCGACTTTATTTTCAGACTGATGCTTGTGCCTCGCGTGGACCTCGTCCGGCTTCCCCGTGCGCGCCCTTCCCTAGATATGCCCGTGAACCGGGTGGATTTTGCACAGATGCAAGTAGCCATCTTTGGACAGGCGCAGGGCATCACATGGCGCCATGTGGCGATGTACATGTGCCTCCGGGGATGCGACTATTTCCGTGGTTTAAAGGTGGGTGGGCTTGGAACAATTGTTCAGCACGTCATTCCCAAGTTGCTGGAAACGTGCGAGGAGCAAGGGCGTCTCCCATGCCCGGCCATGGTATGTCCGGCCAATACCAAGTGCCATGAATGATGCATCCTGCATACAAAAAACATCTACCATCACAGGTGCCCAAACTTGGCGACATTGAGGGTATCTGGACGGAGGACGACAAACGGGAGTTGGATGAGGGGTTTGTAGCCGAGGTGGCCACGCATGTTATAGCACAAGAACATGGGCAGTTTGTGTTGCGGCCGTGGCACCTCCAGCAGACCACGTTGTCGCAAGAGGACTTTTTGAGCAGCAGCACCATCGACGCATTGCGGGAGACTGGCGAGGGTCGGCCGGCAGTAGTACCTGACCAGGCAACCCTGGGCAAAATTGTTCGTGGTATGCTGTCTCTGTGCCAATGTCAAAACCAGTTCAAATACTATTTCACCATCCAAACCCACGCAACAGCCGAATGCATGGCAAACGAGGGGTACCCCAACATCATGACCCCCAGCATGGATGACTATAATCTTTTCCGTGTGATGTACTGGCGTGCAGTTCACAATGAGAATTTTGTCCTAGGCACAGTGCGGGAAATCGACCCACAGGTTCTGGGACGTATTGATGAGCTTTGTGCTCAATGTGTATACACAGAGGTACGCAGGCATCTTGTTGCACCCCTCCCCACATGCAGCACACACCTACTCCACGCCCACAGCACGCCCGGCTATCCACTTTGGACGAGGTCGCCGAGGTGTGCATGCAGCACGTCTGGAGGCATCAGGAACAACCCTACCTGCTTACCCACCCCGTCAAGAACAAGACACTGGACCTAATGGATCTCAAGTACATCATTCTGGATTTGGTGATGTACAAGGATAGCACCACACACTGGGTGTTGTCAAGGCAAAAGTATGTCGTGTGGATGTGGTATGGATGTTGTGTCTGTTGTGTCTGTTGTGTGTCTTTTGTGGATGTGTGTGTGTTGTGTGTGTTGTGTGTGTTGTGTGGATGTGTGTGTGTTGTGTGTGTTGTGTGTCTGTTGTGGATGTTGTGTTTGTTGTGGATGTTGTGTGTGTTGTGGATGTGTGTGTGTTGTGGATGTTGTGGATGTTGTGGATGTTGTGTCTGTTGTGTCTGTTGTGTCTGTTGTGTGTGTTGTGGATGTTGTGGATGTTGTGGATGTTGTGGATGTTGTGGATGTTGTGTGTGTTGTACCTGTTGTGTCTGTTGTGTATGTGGTGTCTGTTGTGTATATATATATATATACAGAGAGTGATGACATGGCCGATTCTCCATAACAGGGGTGATGATTGGGTCGGCAACCATATGGTACGTGGGTTGGCGTTGCTTCTTGTCCCACAAAATGTACACACATGTTGTCCTCCCTACAGGAACGTTTGCGCAACGTAGCCAAGGCAAAGGGACTTGCATGGTACGTTGACTGCGTTGTTGCCAGTGGATACTATAATATAGAATACTCATTACCCACCATCACCACAGGGTCGAGTATGCAGAACTCACCCATGAGCTTGAGGTGGTTGCGTGCCACCCGAATACACAAGAGGAACATGTCTTTGCCCGTCGACTCCCCGTGGATGTTGCAGCGGTTGCCCCGGTATGGTTGCGTTTTGTGTTTTTTTCATGCTGGCTCGTGCAAACCCACTATGTCTATACGCAATACAGGTTGGCACTCTGGCACGTATGCTGAAGATGACATACTTCCAGCATACATCCAGTGCGGTCCAGATTGTCAACAGGTTCTTGCAAGGGAATTCGGCAGTGTTTGACGTTGGTTCTGTCCGGCCGTGGGGGCGTGGCATGTCTTGGCCTGTGGAGGTTGATATCAATTATCAACTCTCTATTGTCCAGTATGTTTTGGATGTGCATGTATCCTGTTTGTTCACCACCCATGTTCACCCATACAACACATTGTTTCCTCAGGCACGTGCCTAGCCATGCCAACGCTTTGCGCAAAGGAGAACGGGTCGTGTGGTTGGGGGATGCGTCAGACCCCCAAGTGAGGCCCATAGCCCTGGCAAGGACATTTTTTGAGGAGACGACAATGCCATTTGCTGCCCTGGTGCGACATTGTATGTGTTTCTCACCCATTCAGCGCGTTGATCACGTAATGCACTCTGCACAGTGCAATTTCTCCTTTGCCAATGCCCCCATGGTGGTCACGGGGACGTTCCGGACCATGGACCTCCAGCTTGCCAAGTTGGCTAGTGTTGCCCGCAACAATGGGAACATGGTCAACTTGACGCAGTTCCTCACAGTCAAGACTGGAATGTATGTGGTGTTGTTTTGTTGATGTGTGTGTATGGGGTTCGTGTGGCTCGGTATGCACTTTTCATTTCTTTCCTCTTGCCTAATACAGTGAGGATGAGGAGGGGGCAGAGGAAGAGCGCGACGAGGCAGTAAACGCCTTCCGCGACAAGCGAAACCAGCAAACCGGCAACCGCGAAAGGGTGCTGCAGCTGAAATTGCTTGCCAAGCAGCGGAGATGATGAGCTGCCTGTCTGTGTGGAAATACAAAAGCTCTTTTGTCTGATACAGTTATATACACTGTCCAACATAGTTGTGCTGCTAAAACACGGTTGTTTGCATCGACTTTGTTTACACAGTGGATATGCTGTACATTGGTGTTTGGCTGGTTGCCGTTGCCACCCTTTGCCACATGTAAATTTGCTGTGCTCGTTGCACCACCGCCTTCATATACAAACACACCATTGCTGCATTGCTGCAGCTCAAACCCATGCACCGGTGTCCAATTTCAGGGTGTTGCCCACAGCAGCCAGAGGCCATGCTGGTCAAACAATGTTGGTCAAACATAGCGACCTCGTCACCGCCACGCATGCTTGTGTGCACAGCGTACCTCACCTCTGCAATAGGTCGGGAATTACATCCAATCCCATTTGCGCGTACGTTGGCAAACAGTTCACAATGTAGCGACATCCACGATGTACGCTTTGATTTACATGTTGTTGCTTTATAGTGGCAACCAAGGAATATGAATATGAAGGAGTTACAAACGGTAGACACAACGGGAGCCTGAAAGGCAGTTTGTGACAACAGCATCTCTTGAAATGCTTTCTGCAGGAATTACGCAGGCCATACGCACTGATGAGCACTGATTGATATTGGCACGCGTTCCACATCAGAACCCATCTCCATCGTCCTGTTCATCACATCGCTTCCATCGCGCCTATGGAATCCCGCCGATGAATATACAAGCCAGCAGGCGATATCGTGGCATTGGCAGGTATCTCGCTGATTATATTCGTAACGTACGCACGGGCGAGATGGCATCTTGATGTTGACTTTCTTGTTGACGGATTTGTAGGTCTCACACAACCGCAGCATTGGTGCATTTTGGTGTACGTTGCAAACATCAAACATAGCAACCTCGTCACACCGCCACGCATGCTTGTGTGCACAGCGTACCTCACCTCTGCAATAGGTCGGGAATTACATCCAAGCCCATTTGCACATACGTTGGCAAACAGTTCACAATACAGCGACATACACTATGTACGCTTTGGTTTACATGTTGTTGCTTTACTGGCAACCAAGGAATATAATGGGGTTACAAACGGTAGACACAACGGGAGCCCGAAAGGCAGTTTGTGAAACAGCATCTCTTGAAATGCTTTCTGCAGAACATTGTCAAACGCACTGATGAGCACTGATTGATATTGGCACGCGTTCCACATCAGAACCCATCTCCATCGTCCTGTTCATCACATCGCTTCCATCGCGCCTATGGAATCCCGCCGATGAATATACAAGCCAGCAGGCGATATCGTGGCATTGGCAGGTATCTCGCTGATTATATTCGTAACGTACGCACGGGCGAGATGGCATCTTGATGTTGACTTTCTTGTTGACGGATTTGTAGGTCTCACACAACCGCAGCATTGGTGCATTTTGCTGTACGTTGCACCATACACCAGCTCACCCCTACACTATCACAGCTGCCGGTCGCACCGGAGAATCGTGTTTCCATTGCTGCAGCGTTCGCCAACAGTGGGCTACAAGAGCAGGGTGCCCCACCAAATTTTGTCCGACCCCCCCCCCAAGAGGCAGTGGGCTTGATGATCCCCATCCAGGCAGCGCGGCGCCTGGGTGTACCATCAGCTACTAAATGGAATGGCATTTTCATTGCGGCCAAGCTATTCTTGGGGGATCCGGAATCAGCCCCCAATCAGGCCATCGAGGATCGAGGGTGGCAGTGCAGGCTCGCCAACCTACAATCGTATGTATGCATGTGTGTGTTTGCAAGGGGTGTACTGTGCCAATGTGGTGTGTGTGTGTGTGTGTGTGTGTGTGTGTGTGTGTGTGTGTGTGTGTGTG